>Ga0181595_10000161_pt1 | contig 70878 bp, 79 predicted proteins | sample 041ome_7_FD_145604 | JGI IMG/M metagenome (GOLD analysis project Ga0181595, IMG submission 145604) | Coastal salt marsh microbial communities from the Groves Creek Marsh, Skidaway Island, Georgia - 041401AS metaG (spades assembly) | ecosystem: Environmental > Aquatic > Marine > Intertidal zone... | reverse complement strand
ATTATTTCTTAGCAGCTGGCTTTTTCTTAGCAGCTGGTTTCTTAGCAGCTGGTTTCTTAGCAGCTGGTTTCTTAGCAGCTGGTTTCTTAGCAGCTGGTTTCTTAGCAGCTGGTTTCTTAGCAGCTGGTTTCTTAGCAGCTGGTTCTTTTGTCTCTTTTCCTAAGAGAGCATTAATTAATTTCTCTAACATATCTTTATTCCTTATTTAAAAAAAAATTTATAACATTAAACTACAAGTGGTTATTATATTGCGAATTAAATTTGATGCAACAGTAATTTATTTGAATTAATTTAAAGTTGATAGATTTTTATACCATCTATAAAGGTGTGCGTTACTCTTCCCTCAAGCTCCCAGTTAAATGGAACATTTTTTCCGGAACTTTTTAACTCATTTGGGGAAGCAACCCAATTTTGTGATTTATTGTAAATACAAAAATCAGTATTTTTATTATTTAAGTAATCATATCTTTCTCCATAGACTATTTTGTATGGCGAATAACTAATTTTGGATAGTAAATGTTCTAAATTTAATCTATGAATCTTGGCTGCTTTGAATATCAAGGGAATAAATGTTTCAAAGCTTGAGGCGCCTTTTTCAGACTCCTCAAAAGGCAATCGTTTTTTATCATCTTCTACTGGTCGATGATCTGAACAAACAGCGTCGATAATATTTAATTCTATGCTTTCAAGAATTGAATCTTGATCAGATTTTGAACGAAGCGGGGGGCTCAGATGATAATTGCTATTATATAAATCGATATCTTGATCAGTAAACAAAAGCTGATTAATAGATACATCACATGAAACATTAATATTTTCATTTTTAGCTCTCGCAATGATTTCTAATGATTCTCTGCAAGATATCTTAGACAAGTGAATTTTGGTACCGATCTCTTTAGAGAGGGCAATATATTTAAGAACTTCTATCACTTCTGCATTTTTGTTCGATCCTCTAATACCTAACCGGGTTGCAATTGCACTTTCATTTGCGAATGTATTTTCAGTTAAAAAATTTTCAGAAGCTCTCAAAAATAAAGTAAACCCAAAAGTTTTAGCATATTCAAAAGCTCTTAATAAAACTTTTGTGTTAATAATAGATTTTTCAGCTTGAGAAAATCCAATAGCTCCCGCATCATATAATTCCTTCATTTCAGCAATGTGCTGACCTTCTAGGTCTTTTGTTATTGCCGCTATTGGCTTGATATTAATTGGAAAAACTTTATTAGCTTTGGTAATTAAATCTTTTATTAAACTGGGCTCATCAAGAACGGGGTCTGTATCTGGTTGGCAGCAAACCGTTGTAATACCTCCGGCAGTGGCAGCCGATATTTCTTGATCCAATATTGATTTATATTCTTGTCCAGGAGTTTTTAAGTCTGCATAGAGATCAGTGACCACAGGCAAAAAAATACAGTCTCGTCCATCAATGATCTCATATTTTAATTTTTCATTTAATAGATCATTATTTGCATGTTCTTTTAATTTACCTTTTATGATGGATAAAAACTCTTTTTTTTGAAAGTGATGATCGTTATTTAAAATCTCTATTTGTTTTATAAGATACCTCATCATTCCTCCAATAAAATCGACATCACTGCCATTCTGATTGCAATTCCAAAACTTACTTGCGGAAGAATAACTGCTTGATGTGAATCTGCAACTTTCGATTCAATTTCCACACCACGGTTCATCGGACCTGGGTGCATAATAATACAATCTGGATTTGCATAATTAATTCTTTTTGCTGTTAATCCAAAAGTTTTGAAATATTCTTCTTGGCTTGGAATCAGTGCATTATCCATTCTTTCTTGTTGTAACCTGAGCATCATGACTACATCAACATTTTTTATGCCTTCGTCAAAGTTGTCATATGGAATCACGCCAAGCTCTTCAACTCCATATGGCATTAAAGTCTTTGGAGCAATCACCCGTATCTCAGGAACACCCAAAATATTTAATGCATTAATTTCTGATCTAGCAACTCTGGAATGTTTTATGTCCCCCACAATGGCAACTTTAAGATTTGTAAATTTTTTTTTGTAATGTCTTATAGTAAAAGCATCAAGTAATCCTTGAGTTGGATGGGCATGGTAACCATCACCCGCATTTACAATTTTAATTTTTGGGTTAATATTTTCTGCAATAAAGTGCGCAGCACCTGATTGACCATGTCGAATAACAAACATATCTGCATGCATAGCAATTAAATTATTTATGGTGTCTAAAATTGACTCACCCTTAGATTGTGATGATGTATTTACATTAAGGTTGATTACATCAGCAGATAGTTTTTTTGCGGCTATTTCAAATGTAGTTCGTGTTCTCGTGCTGTTTTCAAAAAAAAGATTACAGATGGTTTTTCCAGTTAAAAGATCAACTTTCTTTACGTTATTTTTTTCTGAATCAAGAAATGAGTCTGCTCTTACAAAAATCTCATCAATGATATTTTTTGAAAGACCTTCAATTGTTAGTAAATGTTTTAATTTTCCATTTTCATTAATTTGAATATTTTTCATATTTTTTCAGTACTATTTAGAGAGTCTATTTCGTTGAAATGGGTTTGAAGGATAATGTCCGCTGAAAGTTGATCAATTAGATCATCATTTTTCCTTAAATTTAAATTTAAATGATTCTCTATAAAACCTTCTGCTTCTGTTGAAGAGTAGTTTTCGTTTGTGAATACAACAGGAATATTCAGTTTATTTTTAATTTCCTTTCCTGTATTTAAACAGAACCTTGACACTGCGCTCATGGAATCATCTTGATTAGTTGGCAGGCCAATGACGATGTAAATGGGCTGCCATTGATCTACAATTTCTTTTATTTTTTTTAATCTCTCGTCTTTATTTTTTGCAGTGATGGTAGTGAGATTCTCTGATGTTTTTAATTCATTATTTCCAATGGCGACTCCAGTCTTTTTTATTCCTAGATCAAGGCCTAAAACCGGACCTATCTTATTTTTAATTGAAAAATGATTTAAATGATCAGACGTCATTGTAAAAAAAAAGGGATGGGTTAGATTCTGGGAATCGAGAGGATTTTTGTTGATGTATATTATTTTCAATCAATAAATTAATTTTATCATAAATTTATTTTTCTATAAATTCTTTTACGTCCAAACCAAAGCCAATCATACTTGGCATTTTTCTAGGAGAAGCAAGTAGTTTCATTTCTTTAATGCCAAGATCAACTAATATTTGGGAGCCAATTCCATAATTGCGTAAATCATTCTGTTTATTTTTGGGCTGCTGATCAAGATCATTAATTTTTTGTACTTTGTTTAAATTTCCGTAATTGAGAAAGAGAATGACCCCATTCTTTTCATGTGCTATTTTTTTAAATGCATCATTCGGTGACCATGAGTGTTTGTCATCTTTGATAATGAAGTCAAGGATTGATAGTGGCTCATGAACTCTGACCATAATGGGTTCATTGTTGAGAATTTCACCTTTTATAAAAGCTAGATGAATATAATCTGAAATAATATCTTTATAGGTTATGAGCTTAAATTCACCGTGCTCTGTTTTTAGAATTTCTTCACTGGTTCGCTTGATTAAGTTTTCTTTTCTTCTTCTGTATTCAATTAAGTCTGCTATAGAGCCTATTTTTAGATCATGTTTTTTTGCAAAAATTTTTAAATCATCAAGTCTAGCCATTGACCCATCATCATTTAAAATTTCACATATAACAGAATACGGTTGAAACCCGGCAATCTGGGCTAAGTCACAACCTGCTTCTGTGTGACCAGCTCTATATAAAACCCCGCCAGGGTGAGATATCAAAGGAAAAATATGGCCAGGTCGAACAATACTTTTCTTGGTTGCATCTGGATGAATAGCTGCTTTAATGGTTGTAGAGCGGTCGCTGGCAGAGATTCCTGTTGATACTCCCTCTGCTGCTTCAATAGAGACTGTAAAATTAGTACCAAGCTTTGCTTCATTTTCTTGAACCATTAATGGAAGATTTAACTGTTTCGCTTTGTCCTCTGTGAGGGTCAGGCAAATAAGACCGCGTCCATATTTCGCCATAAAATTTATAATTTCGGGTGAGATGTTATCAGCTGCTACAACAAGATCACCTTCGTTTTCTCTATCCTCATCGTCAACAAGAACAACCATTTTTCCCGTTTTTAGGTCTTCAATTATCGATTCAATATTATTCAGCATATTTTCTAACCATTTAATGCATATCTTGCCAGCATATCAATTTCAAAATTTAGATGATCATTAATTTTATTATGTTTAAATACAGTGTGGTCGATAGTATGAGGTATTAAATTTACTGTAAAGATATTTTTTTTCACGCTATTAATTGTGAGACTTACCCCGTTTAGACTAATAGATCCCTTTGAAGCGATAAATTTTTGAAAAGATTCAGGAATTTGCAAATACCATATTTCACAATTTGATTCCTTTTTTATGTCTACCAATACAGCTTGAGAATCGACGTGACCAAAGACAAAATGACCACCAACCTTATCACCAACTCTAAGAGACTCTTCTAGGTTAACAAATTGATTAATTTTAAAAGGAACAATTTTCGAAATAGTTTCTTTAGATAAATGAAATTCTAAGGTATCGGCTGTGAACTTAAATACAGTTAAACAGGCACCATTCACGCAAATACTATCACCTAATTCAAGATCAAAGTTACTTTGATAACTAATAGCAAGATGAATATCATTTTGAATTTCTTCAATACTCTTAACCTTACCAATTGTTTTAATTATGCCTGTAAACATGACATAATTCTATCAGATCAAATCTTCATAACTAATAAATGATTTAAAAATGAAATCCTTTCTACTTGACCTTTGGATATCGAAAAAAATTCTCATAAACGGAAGTAAAAGCCGTTTTATATCTTTTATTGGCCTGTCAAGTATTTTAGGAATATCCATTGGAGTCATGGCGCTTATAGTTGTGATGTCTGTTATGAACGGTTTTCACTATGAGTTAAAAAAAAGAATTTTAGATGCGACATCTCACATTGAGATTTACGGTGGCTTAGATGATCAAGATAAATTTAATGAGTTATCTAAGCGATTGGATAATATTTCATCAATTGATGCCTACGCCTCTTTTATTATGGGTGAAGGTTTAATTACAAATAATACTAACAATCATGGTATTCAAATACGAGGAGTTGATCCTGAAAAAGAGGGTCAAGTAAATCATCTTTTTGAAAAAATAGTAATTGGTTCAAAAATTCTAAACAGTGATCGCTATGAAATGATCATTGGCATAGATCTTGCAAGAATTATGGGTGTAACGGTGGGCGATTCTATAAATTTACTGATACCCAAATTAAATTTCGGCCCTGTTGGAAGTTATCCTGTCATAAAAAAATTCATTATTTCAGGAATATTTGATGCTGGGATTTATGAATTTGACAGCAGCTTAGCTTTAATAAGTCAAAAAAATGCGAGAAAAATATTTTATAAAAATACAAATACTTTGTATTCAGGCATCCAAATTCAATTAAAAAATTCAGATGAAACTCTGTCTACAGAATCACAAGTGAAACAAATCCTTTATGATTTAAATATCAATGCTTTTGTAAATAATTGGACCAATAAAAATAAAAACTTTTTTTCAGCTATTCAAATGGAAAAAAGAGTGATGGCAATAATTCTTACTCTAATTATTGCTGTTGCAGCATTTAATCTCATTGCATCTCTGACTATGAGTGTATATGACCGAAAAAAAGACATTGCTATATTACAAACTATCGGATTTTCTAAACTTCATATTGTTCGAATTTTTGTAATGCAAGGATTTATTATTGGATTGATTGGGTCTTTTATTGGGCTTCTTTTGGGAGCATTAATTGCATCTAATATCAACACCATTGTTCCTTTTATTGAAAGAGTTTTTAATATTCAATTTTTATCAAAAGATATTTATTACATTAATGAACTCCCCTCAATGATAATGATTTCAGATATTAACTTTGTAGTTTTTGTTTCAATCATATTAGCCTTGATAGCAACAATTTATCCAAGTTATGTTGCTTCAAAAATAAACCCAGCTGAGGTTTTAAAAAATGAGTAATTTTTTGGAAATACATGATTTAAAAAAAACTTTTCCGGCACTTGATAAGCCATTATTTTCAAATTTATCTATTAAATTATCAGAGAGTACTGTTTTTACTGGGGTGTCTGGCTCTGGTAAAAGTACTTTTTTGCAGATTATTGCAGGATTAGATGTTTGTGATAAAGGATCGATTAAGTTTTTTGGAAATGAACTATGTGGAATAAAACAATCTGATCTTATCAATCTCAGAAAGCATGAGTTTGGTTTTATTTACCAATTCCATCATTTGTTGAACGATTTTAATGTGTTGGAGAATGTCATGCTTCCCCTTAAAGTTAATAATATTAATGATGGTTATGCTATGCAACAAGCCAAGAAATTGTTGAATTCAGTTGGGCTTTTAGATCGAATTATGCATTATCCTAATCAATTATCAGGCGGAGAAAAGCAAAGGGTGGCTATATGCAGAGCCCTGATTCACCAGCCAAAAGTCATATTTGCTGACGAACCTACTGGTAATTTGGATAAAAAAAATTCAAAAATAGTTATGGATTTATTATTAAAAGGGACTCAACAAAATAATATTAAGTTACTTTTAGTTACGCATGATCAGAGTATGTTAAGTAACTTTAAAAATAGATTTGAGTTTATCGATGGCAGATTAAAAAAGTGTTAATATTTAGCTAATTTAAGTATTTAAGGAGTCGTATTGTGTGGGATATTATTCAAGGCGCGGGCTGGCCGATTTGGCCTTTGGTTTTTGCTTCAGTCATTGCGTTAGCAATTATCATCGAGAGATTATGGGCATTGCGTTCGGAAACAATTGCCCCAAAAAATTTATTGAATGAGGTGAAAGTTTTAATTGATCAAAAAGGAGTTAATAACAAATCAATTGAATTACTGAGGCAGCATTCTTACATGGGAGAGATTTTTGCTACAGCGCTTGATCATGTTTCAAGTTCGCCAGGTTTGATAAAAGAATCAATAGAAGAAACAGGAAGAGCTGTATTTCATAGATTAGAAAAATATTTATCGACATTAGGAACCATTGCTACTGTCGCGCCACTCTTGGGGCTTTTTGGAACGATTATTGGTATGGTTGAATTATTTGGTTCTTTTACCAGCAGCGGGGCAGATGTTACTGTGTTTGCTCGAGGGATATCTATTGCTCTCTATAATACAGCGGGAGGTATAGTTGTTGCTGTTCCTGCAATGATTATGTATCGTTTTTTTAAAAATAAGGTTGAATCTTTAATTGTAGAAATGGAACAGCAAGCAATAACGCTGGTTGAAATAATTCACCAAAAAGGAAAATAGAAATGAATTTCAGACGAGGTAGTCAAACGGAGGAGCTTGAAATAAATTTTATTCCTCTTATTGATGTGTTACTAGTAATCATTATTTTCTTGGTTGTTAGCACTACTTTTTCTAAATTTAGTGAATTAAAAATTAATCTGCCTACTGCTGAAGCCTCACCTCAAGACAAAGATTTAGATCGAATTGATATTGTTGTCACCGCTGACAACCAATATATTATCAATAATAAGAAATTATCAGAAAATTCCATAAATGAAATTTCTAAAGAATTGAAACATTTAAAATCTATAATTAAAACTGAAGATTTACCCTCTGTTGTGATTAATGCAGATGCAATGTCAAATCATCAGTCTGTTATTAATGTAATGGAAGCAGCAAGATTGTCTGGATTAAATCGTGTAACTTTTGCCACACAGGTGAAATAAGACTTAATTAAATGTCTTCATTAAAGTCAAACCCTATTAAGCTTTCTGAATTCAAAGCTATCTATAAACAACTTCTTCGATATGCACTAAATTATAAATTTTCACTCATTTTAAGCATTTCATTTATGGTTGTTTATTCTCTGACGAATACGGGTTTTTTAGCCTTACTTAAAGAAATAACGGATAGCGGTTTTGATACTCATGACGGCCTGGTGAAGTTGATTCTCCCTGTTTCATTGATGCTTCTAATGCTTATAAGGGCTTTTGCTTCATTTGTTTCAGGCTATCATATGCGGAAAACATCAAGAGGTGTTGTTGCCGATCTCAGAATTGATACATTTAAAAAATATTTAAAACTTCCGGTTACCTATTTTGATAATAATAATGCTGGAATGCTTGTATCAAAATTAACTTATGAAGCTGATCAGCTTTCAACGGTAATTACTCGAATTGGTCTTACGATTATTAGAGAATCGTTTACAGTAATTGCTTTATTCATTTATATGATTTACTTAGATTGGTTTTTAACCTCAGTTTTTTTGCTAATGACCCCTGTCATAATTCGATATTTAAAAAAGGTGTCCCCACGATTACGAGCTTATGGATTTGAAGTTCAAGAATCTATGGGTGAAATGACTTCAAATTCTGAAGAAACGGTTTCTGGGCAAAGAGTGATTAAGATATTTGGAGCTGCAGGATATGAGCTGAAACGATTTGTTGATATTGTTAAAAAAAATATGAATATGCAAATTAGATTAGCCAGGCTCTCCTTATTTAACAGCATGTTGATAGAAATTATAGCGTCAATAGCCTTGGGCTTGATTGTTTACTATGCGCTTGCAAATTTTTCGACAGGGGAGTTCGCTGCATTTGTTGGTGCTTTATTAATGATGATAAAACCAATCAAAAGCCTGACAGAAGTTAATGAGTCTCTTCAAGTGAGTATTGCCGCAGCAAAAAGTATTATGAATGTTTTAAATGAAAAAAATGAACATGATCGAGGTGAGAAGGTTCTTAACGAATGTAAAGGTAATATTGAGATTAAGAATTTATCATTCAAATATAAAGGCACCAATCAATATATCTTAAAAAATATAACTCTTAAAATTAATAAAGGTGAAAAAATTGCATTAGTGGGCAAATCAGGAGGTGGAAAAACTACACTAATGAATCTTCTTCCAAGATTTTATGAGTTTGATGAGGGCGAAATAACTTTAGATAAAAAAAATATTAAGAGTTTAAAGCTTGCTAATCTAAGGAGTCACTTTTCATTAGTCACCCAAGATACAATTTTATTTAATGACACGATTCGAAATAATATTTGTTATGGAATGCAGAAAAAGTCTATTACAAATAAACAGCTAGAAAAAGTTATTGATCAATCAAACTCTCGAGAGTTTATAGAAAGGCTGCCTAATAAACTTGATAATTTAGTTGGAGATCGAGGAGTAAAATTATCAGGAGGGCAGAAGCAAAGAATTTCAATTGCTCGTGCGATTATTAAAAATGCTCCAATACTTTTATTGGATGAAGCGACCTCAGCACTTGATCTCGAGTCTGAAAAACTTGTTCAAATTGCACTGGATAATTTAATGAAAAATAAAACATCAATAATCATTGCACACAGGTTATCAACAGTTATGAATGCAGATAAAATTTTTGTTTTAGATAAGGGGCAAATTGTTGAATCAGGAACTCATGCCGAATTAATTTCAAAAAAAGGGTTCTATGCAAAATTATATAAAACCGAATTAGTATAATTTTTTCTCATGTTATTTCATAACTTTTTTTTAAATCAGTGGTACAAAAAAGCTAATCTTATATGGATTTTCATACCTCTGTGTTTATTAAATTATATTGTTTTTTATACACGTATATATCTATATAAATTTAATATTCTCAATCAAAAAAAGTTGCCTGTAAAAACCTTAGTGATTGGTAACTTAATTATTGGCGGTTCAGGAAAAACACAGCTCGTTTTATACTTAGCGAAATTATTTACAAAAAAAAATATTAAAGTTGGAATAATTTCAAGAGGCTATAAGGGTAAGCTAAAAGGCAATAAAGAAGTACATCAAAATTCTGATGTCAATATCGTAGGCGATGAACCTTTAATGATAAAACAATCCTTAAACATTCCTGTATTTGTTGGAAAATCAAGATATAAATCAGGACTCATGATGCTAGATAAGTACAAGAATATTGACTTAATTATTTCAGATGATGGCCTACAGCATCTAAATCTACATTTTGATCATAAAATTTTAATTCATGATCAGCGTTTTGTAACTAATCATCTAATACTTCCAGTGGGACCATTTAGAGAGCCTTATTCAAGATTAAACAATACCGGGGTTATGGTCATAAGTAATACAGAGAGTTCAGAGACTGATTATATTAATTTTTTATTATCAACAAAAGTTGTAAACTTAAAAACAAAGATAAAGAAGGATATTAAGGAATTGAGTAATTTAAATTTATCAATTGGTATAGGAAATCCTGAGCGTTTAATTTCATCTTTAAAAAAGATATGTTCTTTTGATTATCAAATATATGAAGATCATCACAAGTTTTCTAAAAAAGACTTTGATCAAAATAGAAATTACCTTATAACTCAAAAAGATGCAGTAAAATGTAACCAATTTAATAATAAAAATATTTGGGTATTACAGTCACAAGTTAAATTGTGTTCAAACTTTGAAAAAAAGTTATTACATAGGGTTCTAAATGGATAAAAACTTACTCGATATTCTTGTTTGCCCGATCACTAAAGAGAAATTAATTTTTGATAAAAAAAATAAGGAATTAATTTCAAATGGTGCAAAATTGGCATATCCAATTATTGATGGTATCCCAGTTATGATTCCAGATCAGGCTCGAAAAATTAAATGAATTTTATTGTTGTTATTCCTGCTCGTTTAAATAGCACACGTCTTAAAAAAAAGCTTTTACTGGAAATTAATAATAAACCTCTTTTTATCCATACTGCGCAGCAGGCATCGAAATCATTGGCAACAGAGATTTTTATCGCCACAGATAGTATTGAAATAAAAAAGATTGCTGAATCATATGGTTTTAAATCAGTGATGACCTCTGATAACCATTCATCAGGGACAGATAGGATAAATGAATTTTTAAATGTAAATGAAATTAATGATTCCCAGGTATTAGTAAATGTTCAGGGAGATGAACCGCTGGTTGATGAAAATCTAATCAATAATCTTGCTCAAACTATGTCATTGGGCAATTCTTTTGCCTCTGCGTATAAATCATTCAAGTCATTTGATGAGTATAGCAATCCAAATAATGTGAAAGTTTTATTAAATCATAATAATATGGCAATTACATTTTCGCGAAGCTTATTAGGAAACTTAAACAAAGAAAATTTTTGTGATGATTTAGCTTATCATCATCTGGGGATATACGCATATTCTGCCAAACAAGTCAGAGAGTTTTGTATGTTGGATCAGCCAAAGATTGAACAAACAGAAAAGCTTGAGCAACTAAGAGCGATCTATAACAATATTCAAATAGCGATGGTAAAGCATACAGGTAAAGAAATGATTGGGGTTGATACCGCTGATGATTTTGATCAAATAAAAAAATTTTTAAAATAAACTAAAGAGCTTCATCATTTTTTTCGCTTGTTCTAATTCTGACCGCTTGTTCGATCGATGAAACAAAAATTTTCCCATCACCAATCTTACCAGTATGCGCAGCAGATTTTATGGTTTCAATAACTTTATCTAATTTGTCATCAGATATAACAATTTCAAGTTTCATTTTAGGAAGAAAATCTATAACATACTCCGCACCACGATATAGTTCAGTGTGACCTTTTTGGCGACCAAAACCTTTAACTTCAGTCACAGTTAGTCCTTCTATACCAATTTCAGATAGCGCCTCTCTCACCTCATCTAATTTAAATGGCTTAATGATTGCTTCAATTTTTTTCATGACTTACCCTAAATAGTTGTTTGTTATTGGAAATCTTCTTTCTCTGCCAAAAGCTTTTCTGGAAATTTTTGGCCCTGGCGGACTCTGACGCCTTTTAAATTCGCTACCAAGTATCAATTTTACAATTTTTTTAACTAATTGTGGTTTAAAACCACGTTTTATAATTTCATGACTATTAAGACCATCGTCAATAAAAAGCTCAATAATTCGATCTAAAATAGCATAGTCCGGTAGCGTATCCTGATCTTTTTGATTTTCTTTTAATTCTGCTGAAGGCGGCCGAGTAATTATTCTTTGAGGAATAATTTTATTTTTTTGGTTTATGTAATTTACTATATTGTAAATTTTTGTTTTCGAGATATCTTTGAGAGGAGCATAAGCACCAACCATATCACCATAAAGAGTTGAATATCCAACTGCGGATTCACTTTTATTTGAGGTTGAAAGAACAACAGCCTTATCTTTATTAGCAAGAGCCATAAGAACTAAGCCACGACTTCTAGCTTGAATATTCTCTTCAGTGACATCAGGTTGTTTATTTTTAAAGTCCAAAGTCAGTGACTCATTAATACTATTAATTATTGGCATGATATCTTTATTTTTGTATTGAACTCCCAAATTTTTAGCTAATTTTCTTGCATCTTCACAGCTAATATTTGATGTAAATTTTGATCGCATCATAATACAATTTACCTTATGTTTTGCTATTGCTTTTGATGCAATAAAAGCAACAAGTGCAGAATCAATTCCACCAGATAACCCAATATAAACTGAGTTTATTTTATTTTTTCTTAAATAATCTCGTGTTCCTAGAATGCATGCATTAAGAATTAACTCTTCTTCTAAATTATTTTTATGAGCAAGAGTTGGATTGATTTTATTTAAATTCAAAGTTTCAACTTGAGTTTTAAATGAATTTAATCTTAATATTAATTTACTCTCTTTATTAAGAATGAATGATTCTCCATCAAATACCAAATCATCTTGACCACCAATCATATTTAAATAAATTAAAGGTGTTTTAATTTTTTTAGTTAACTCAATAGCTCTATTTTGTCTTTTGGAAAATTTATTAATTTCAAAAGGAGATGCATTTATCACAACACATAAATCTATTTTTTTATCTGTATAAAACTTTTCAATTTTTTTATCCCAAAAATCTTCACAAATCAATACTAAGATCTTTTTGTTATTAAATGAAATAATTTCTATTTTTTTCCCTGCGGTAAAATATCTTTTTTCGTCAAAGACTCCGTAATTCGGAAGATTTATTTTATTTTGGCGATTTAGTTTATTTTTTGTAATTAAAAAAGCAGAGTTTGACCTTTCATTTTTATTTACAGCTACTCCACCAATTATTAACATTTGATTTTTTTTTAGCACAGATTTAAATTTTTCAAGAAGCACTTGTTGCTTTTCTATAAAAAAATTATCAGATATTAGGTCATCAGCAGGATATCCAAGTAATGCCATTTCAGGAGCAATAAACAAATCAGCATCCTGCTTTTTAATTTGGGTTTTGAGCCAATTAAAATTTTGAGTTAAATTTCCAAGTATTGGGTTAGATTGGACTAAACATACTTTCATTAATATGTACCTCCATTATCTTTTATGAGATCCACAATTTTTTTATTTTTTTCTTTTAGGGCATAAACATAGGCTGTTAAACCATACTGATCTGTTGCTTTTAGATTCACATTGTATTCAATAAGAAGTTTGACAATTTCATAATCATTATTAAAAACTGCAAAATGAAGTAAAGGCGTTTTTTGATCGTCTTTATGATTTACATCTGATCCTCTCTCTAATAATGCAGAAGCAATTTTTGAACTTTTCTTTTCAACAGCCCACATTAGAGGTGTCCAATTTGATTTATCAATGTCATTGATGTTGGCTCCTCGATTTAAAAGGAGCTTTGCCACATCAAAATTATCATTTGCAGCGGCAATCATAAGTGCTGTCTTTCCATTTGGATCTTTTAAAGATAAATTAGCTTTATTGTCTAACAAGCTTTTGACAACGGCTAGATTTCCCTTTTTTGCAGCTATCATTAATATTGTTTGACCACTATTATTCCTGTTATTGGGATCAATACCATATTGAATCAAAAGATCGATAGTTTCGCTATGGCCAGAGGAGGCAGCTAAACCAAATGCAGACCATCCGTCAGGATCTGTTATTTTTGGATCAGCTTTATTTGCCAATAAAATTTTAATAGACTCAATAAAATTTTTTTTTGCAGCGTACATCAGCGCTGTCCACCCCGAGTTATCTGCATGATTTACTTCTATTTTATTTTTAAGGAGGATTTTTATGATTTCCGAGTTATTTTTTCTTGCAGCGTACATGAGAGCATTTAAGTTATTAGAATCTTTAACATTGATATCTGCTCCGCTATCTAGTATTGCTTGTACTGTTTCAATATCTCCTTTTGCAGATGCCGTTAATAAATAATTAATGTCTGCAGAGTGAGAGTGTGTAAAAACAAAAAAAAATACAGTAAGCAATATTCGTTTAAACATTATTTAGTGCCATGGTGATAGACTGCCCCATTTCTGATGGAGTCTGAGCAACAACGGCTCCTGCTTTTTCTAATGCTTTGATTTTATCAATCGCTTTACCGCTGCTTTTCGAGATAATCGCACCAGCATGACCCATTCTTTTTCCTTCAGGTGCGGTAACGCCAGCAATATACGCAGCTACAGGCTTTGATATTTTGTCACTTATATATTCAGCTGCTTCTTCTTCATCATTTCCACCAATTTCACCAACAAGAATAATTCCTTGCGTTTCTGGATCATTTTCAAAAAATTCTAGGCATTCAATAAAATTGATTCCCTTAATAGGGTCACCTCCGATACCAATACAAGTTGTTTGACCCAGTCCATTTTTTGTAGTTTGATTCACGGCTTCATAAGTGAGTGTTCCTGATCGTGAAACTATTCCTACCTTTCCTGGAAGATGAATATTACCGGGCATAATTCCAATTTTGCATTCTCCTGGGGTAATAATTCCAGGACAGTTTGGCCCAATTAGAATGGACCTATTTGCACTAATAATTGTTTTAACTTTGAGCATATCAAAGGTGGGTATTCCTTCAGTGATGCACACAATGATTTCAATACCTGCCTCACTGGCTTCTATAATTGAGTCTGCAGCAAATGCTGGTGGAACATAAATCATTGTTGCATTGGCTTTTGTTTGATTCACAGCCTCTTTAACGGTATTAAATACTGGTAAGTTAAGATGTTTTGAGCCTCCTTTACCAGGAGTAACCCCTCCAACAAGATTTGTCCCGTAAGACATGCATTGCTCAGAATGAAAGGTTCCCTGTTTTCCAGTGAAACCCTGGCATATTAATTTTGTTTTTTTATTAACTAGAACTGACATGAGTTTATTCCTTTGATAATTTCACTGCTATTTGAGCAGCTTCAATTAAATTATCAGCGGAAATAATATTTAGCTTGCTTTTATTAAGCAATTCTTTTCCAGCTTCAACATTTGTCCCTTCAAGTCGAACCACCACTGGAATTGAAATCCCAATATCTTTTGCTGAATTGATAATTCCTTCTGCAATAACATCACATCTCATAATGCCGCCAAAAATATTAACTAAAACAACTTTAACATTTTTATCCGAGAGGAGAATTTGAAAGGCTTTTGAAACAGTTTCTGATGATGCACCTCCACCAACATCTAAGAAATTAGCTGGCGAACCTCCGCAATGATGAATGAGGTCCATTGTGGCCATTGCAAGACCAGCACCATTTACCATGCAGCCAATCTGGCCATTTAAGGCGATGTAATTCAAACCAGCGTGATGGGCTTCAGCTTCTTTTATATCATCTTGTGACCAATCTCTAAGTTCAGATAATTTTTTTTGTTTAAATAGGGCGTTATCATCAAGACTAATCTTACAATCTAAAGCAACAAATTCGCTATGTTTATTTATGACCAATGGATTAATTTCAAGTAATGATAAATTATTTTCTGTAAATAGCCGGTAAGCGGATTTAGCGAATTGATTAAATTTAAAAGCAAGTTCTGAACTAAGATTTAGAGCATTAGCTAGCTCTCGTGTTTGGTAATCCATTAATCCTGTAATTTGATTGCAAAATTCTTTTAAAATTAATTGTGGATTTTTTTGACTTATTTCTTCAATTTCTATTCCACCTGCGCTTGAAACTATCAAGCAAATTTTTTCTTTTTCTCGATCTATTAAAATTGAAAAATATAATTCACTTGAAATATTTTCCGTCTCTTCAAACAGGATTTTATGGACGGGTTGCCCTAGGGGTTTATTTTGATAGGTAATAAGATTTTTCCCGAGGAGTTTTGTTGCAAATTCAACCGCTTCATCTTTGGTTTGTACAACTTTTACGCCGCCAGATTTTCCCCTACCACCGGCATGGATTTGGGCTTTAATTACCACAGGATTTTTTATATTTTTTGCTAAACCATTCACTTCATTTAAGGTTTCAGCAACTTCTCCAAATGGTGTTCTTATTCCATATTGCCTTAATAACTCTTTTGCCTGATATTCGTGAAGGTTCATGTATTTTTTATATTAAAAAACATAATCATATCAGATTGATTAGGGTTGTATAATTGCATGTATGCAAAAATTTTTAATCTTTAGAAATGATTTTGAAGAATTTATTAAGAAAAATCATCTTTCATTTGATCAATCTGAAATTTCAGTTTTAAGTTTTGATTTTTTATCATTTGATAGCACTTCAAGATTTTATAAAGAATATTCAGAATTACTAAAAAAATCGAATACACAATTTTTTAATGACATTAATAAAACCCTTGCCAGTTATAAAATGCTAGTTTGTGATATGGATTCCACTTTGATTCAAAATGAATGTATAGATGAAATTGCTGATCTTATTAATCTTAAGAAAGAAATTGCTGAGATCACGGAGCAAACTATGATGGGTCATTTGAGTTTTGATGAGAGTATAAAGAAACGTGTCTCATTACTTAAAGGTATAAATGTAAGCGCTTTTGAAAAGATCATTAATGAAAAAATAAAACTTCAACCTTATGTTGTGGAGTGGATTGATTATGTAAAAAAATTTAATTTAAAAACAATTATTGTATCGGGTGGATTTACTTACTTTGTTGATTTTGTTAGAAATACTTTGCAAATGGACCATGCTTATGCCAATGAGCTTCAGATGATCGATGGTGTTTTAACTGGTAAATTATATGGAGATATTATAAATGCAGAAAAAAAAGCTAATATAATTAAATCATTAACTGATCAATATGGGTTTAAAAGTGATGAGGTTATATCAATTGGTGATGGTGCAAATGATTTGCTAATGTTAAAAGAGTCGGGTTTAAGTATTTCTATGCACGGTAAACCGATATTAAACGATTATGTAGATTGGACGGTTCGACAAAATTACTTTTTAACTTTAATTAAACTATTTGAATTTTACGAATCAAGATAAAAAAAAGCATCTTCAAATAAAGATGCTTTTCGAAAAAAAAATTTTAAGTTAAAAGCATTTACCTTCACAACCTTTTTCACTTACACCTAAGCTCAATAAATATTCAGCCATATCCGTTTTACCATCTTCTTTTAATGCTCTAATGATTGATACATCACCTTTTAATTTTTTATTAATGTCCCCACCTTTTTCAGCAATGTATTTAGCCATTTCTTTGTTGCCATTAAAAGCTGCATGGTGAAATCCATTCATTCGTGTTACCGGATGCACATAATTTACGTCAGCACCTTTCTCTGTTAAATATTTTAAGATTTCAAATTGATTTTTTGCCGCTGTTATAAGGAATGGTGTCCACGCAAAGTATTTATCTTCAAGGGGAACGCCTTTTTGCTCTACATATTTTTGGACAGTTTTTAAATCACCATCATTGAGAGCTCCGGTGAATTCCAGCTCTTCAGGATCTGATAAACCAGCAATGGCATGGATACTAAAAAATAATACAATAAATAAACCTAGTAACTTCTTCATAATTTTCCTAACTATTATTTAAAAAATAAAGTGCATTAGTAAACATCTTAAACCATGGTCCGTATTCCCCTGATTTATCTTTAGACCAAGTATGCTGGTCTTTCCTGAACGCTCTTTCAGGGTGAGGCATCATGATATTAAACCGTCCATCATCATTTGAGAATCCTGTAACCCCTTTACTAGAACCATTAGGGTTAAAAGGAAAAGATGAAGTTTCCTTATGCTCATTTGTGACATATTGTAATGTAATTTGTTCCATTTGACTTAATTTGTTTAAATCTTCTGATCTTTCAAAAGAGGCTCTTCCTTCGCCATGCGCTATGATCACAGGAATAACTGACCCAGCCATGTCTTTAAAGAAGATTGAATTCGTTTTTGGTATTTTTACGGACACCACTCTTGACTCAAATTGGTCAGAGGTATTTTTGACAAATTTTGGCCAAAATTCTGTACCTGGGATTATACTTTTTAAATTGGAGAGCATTTGACATCCATTACAGACTCCGAGAGCAATGGTATTATTTTTTTCAAAAAATCTAATGAATTGCTCTTTAAGGGTGGGGTTATTTAATATAACTTTTGACCAGCCTTCACCGGCACCTAAAACATCACCGTATGAAAATCCACCACAAGCAACAAAAGCCCTTACATCTGATAAATTGAAGTGACCAGAGAGAAGATCTTGCATGTGAACATCAATTGATTCAAATCCTGCATAATGAAATGCTGCTGCCATTTCATAGTGACCATTGACTCCTTGTTCTCTAAGAACTGCAATTTTTTGTTTAGATCTATGATGAATATTTGGAAAATCTAATTTAAATGATAGGGATTCTTTGATGCCAGGATCATTATCGTTGAAAATTGTTTCCAGCTCCTCTTTTGCTAATTCTGAGTTATCCCGTAAGGATTGAATATGAAAACTATTTTGTGACCAGAGCGCTTCTAGGTTTGCTCTACTATCAACAAAAACTTCATCATGATGTTTAATCCTAATTTCTTGAGATTTATTTGTTTTACCAATATAAAAAATATCTTGAATACCTTTGCTCTTAAATAAATCTATTATGTGTTGTTGTTTATCCTTGTTAACTTGAATAACAGCTCCAAGCTCCTCTGCAAACAAAATTCTATTAAATTCACAGGAAATTTCTGATAAATCTATATCTAAGCCTGATCTTGAGGCAAATGCCATTTCACACAAAGTTGCAAAAAGTCCACCATCTGAGCGATCATGGTAGGCATTAATTAAACCTGCCTCAATTAAATGCTGAATTGCATCGGAAAAATTAATCAACAGATCGGGATTATCTAAATCAGGAGCAACTGCAGTGGTCTGATTCGTAACTTGTTCAGCTATTGAGCCGCCGGTTCTATATTGATTTAAACCTAAGTCAATATAGAGCATACTAAAGTCGTCCGATATTTCTAAAACGGGAGTTAAAGTTTTGCAAACATTTTGACATTCCGAGAAGGCTGTTATAACGAGAGATAGCGGTGAGGTAACACTCTCATTATCCCATGAAGTTTTCATAGACATAGAGTCTTTGCCAACAGGAATAGATATTCCCAATGCGGGACATAATTCAATACCGATCGATTTAACAGCTTCAAATAATTTGAAATCCTCCTCATTATCTCCACTGGCAGCCATCCAATTGGCAGATAGTTTTATATTTCTTAAATCTCCGATATATGCACTTAAAATATTTGTAATAGATTCACCCACAGCCATACGTGCTGATTTTTTTGCATCAATCACGGCGAGTGGAGAGCGTTCGCCTACAGCAAATGCTTCGCCATATTGACTTTCAAATGATAGTTTTGTAACTGCCACATTAGACACAGGAGTTTGCCATGGACCAACCATTTGATCCTGAGCAATTAGCCCAGTGACAGATCGATCACCAATATGTATAAGAAACTTTTTAGATGCTACAGATGGATGACTTATAACAAGTTTTGCTGTTGGTACTAAATCAAAATTTGCTGACTCAGGAAGAGATTTAAATGATGGTGTTTTTATATTCTTTTCAGTTTTTGGAGGCTTGCCTAAAAGAATATTAAGATCCATATCAACCACATTTTTGCCAAGAAGACTATCTTTTACGAGCAGATGTTTTTTATTAGTAGCTTTTCCTACGATGCTGTATGGACATCGCTCTCTTTCACAAATGGCATTAAAAGTATCTAGCGAATCTTCATTGATCGCTAAAACATATCTTTCTTGAGACTCATTGCACCAAAGCTCATGAGGAGCCATACCTTTTTCTTCTGTTTGAATTTTGCGAATATCAAACTCAGCACCCACGCCTCCATCATTAATTAGCTCAGGGAATGCATTAGACAATCCTCCGGCTCCTACATCATGGATACTCAAAATAGGATTTGATTTTTTTAATTGCCAACATCGATCAATAACCTCTTGAGCTCTTCTTTGAATTTCAGGATTACCTCGTTGAACTGATGCGTAATCTAAATCTTCCTCGTTTGATCCACTATTCATGCTTGATGCTGCCCCACCTCCGAGACCAATAAGCATTCCTGGTCCGCCGAGTTGCACCAATAATACATTTTCATTTAATGTTTTTTTATGTGTATGCTCATCACTTATATTTCCAACTCCTCCAGCTAACATGATGGGCTTGTGATAACCATATTTTTTACCGTTAACTTCTTGTTCGTATACCCTAAAGTAACCGGCAATATTTGGTCTTCCAAATTCGTTATTGTAAGCAGCCCCACCTATAGGGCCCTCCATCATAATATTTAGGGGAGATGAAATATGAGCTGGTTTAGAAGGCTTTTTTTCCCATGGGTATTTGAGTTCAGGAATATTTAGATTAGATACTGAAAATCCTGTTAATCCAGCCTTTGGTTTTGATCCTCGCCCGGTGGCTCCTTCATCTCTTATTTCTCCACCACTTCCTGTAGCAGCTCCAGGAAATGGCGATATTGCAGTTGGGTGATTATGTGTTTCCACTTTCATTAAATAGTGTGTTTTTTCGATATGAGCTTTATATACATTATTTTGCGACGGATAAAAACGTGCTATTTCTTTTCCTTCAATAATCGATGAGTTATCAGAATAAGCAACAACGGTTTTGTGAGGATTTTTTTGATGAGTGTTTCGAATCATTCCAAAAAGTGAATCTTCTTGTTGTTTATTATCAATGATCCACTTTGCATTAAATATTTTATGCCGACAATGCTCTGAATTTGCTTGAGCAAACATCATGAGTTCAGCATCTGTTGGATTTTTTTTAATTTTAAAAAAATAATCAGTCAAATATTGTATTTCTTCTTCTGATAGAGCTAATCCATTTTTTTGATTATAATTGACTAGCTCATCTCTTCCTTTTTGAAGAATATCAATTTCATTTAAGGATTTTGGGGAGTTTTCAGCAAATAATTTTTCTGCATCTTTTAAATTATACACAACAGTTTCGGTCATCCGGTCCATACAGATTGACGATATTTGCTCAAGCTGTTCTTTGCTGATACTACAATTGTTTAGCGGTATAAGATGGAAAACAATCCCTCTCTCAATTTTATTGACATCTAAATTACATCTCTTGGCAATGTCCGTAGCTTTTGATGCCCAGGGTGAAAGAGTTCCAAATCTAGGAATTACTATAAATTTATAATCTGAATGTTTGGGGTGTTTTTTATATTCACCATAAGTTAGCAGGCTATCAAGAAGAGTAAGGCTTTCATTTGAGGGCGTATCTATAAAACTACTAAAATGAACATACTGTGTTTGAATATCAAGAATATTTTTATTAAAGTGTTGAATACGTTTTAATAATTTTTGAAGTTGATTTTCAGATAGTGCAGAGCTGCTAAAATGATGATGAATCACGTTTATAAACCACAAATTAGAATCTTGTATTCTAACAGATTCGATATTAATTTATTATTTTCATGAACTAAAATTGATTAACAATTGGTAAAAACAGAAACTGACAATCCAGGCTAACACTAATGACCAAAGAAGTGATGTTGCTACTAATCGAATATTTTTTGATTGACTTTTTATAGTGGCGATTGTTGACAAACAAGGTGTATAAATTAAAGTAAAGGTCATAAAACTTAATGCTTGTTGCCAGTTTATTTCTGTCTGTAAAATATCTCCCAAGCTATCCATATTGCTAGAGAAAATAACCGCTAGGGCACCAATAAGAATTTCTTTGGCTATAAATCCAAAAATCAAAGCAATAATTAATTTATCGTTAATACCAATTGGGTCAAAAATAGGACTTAAAAAGCTACTGATGTGATCAGCGATGGTAATATTTGTAGACACATAAAAATTTGTTAGAAGCCAAACTACAATCACTCCACCTAGAATGAATTTTGATGCTCTTTTAAGAAAATGGTTTATTTCATGGATAGCTGTGAGTAAGGTTTGTTTGATTGTGGGTAAACGGTAGGGAGGCATCTCTATCAAAACTGATTCATGTATAGCTGTTTTATCCTTAAAAATGAGTGCAGTCATGATGATAATGAGGAAGCTTAAAATATACATGAAAAAAAGCACAATCGCACCCATTTGAGGACTAAAAAAGATAGCTGTAAAAAATAAAAATACTTGAAGCCTTGCTGAACAGAGTGAAAAAGGAATTATTAACATGGTTAGAAATCGAGTTGTTTTGGAGCGCATAATTTTTGTACTCATTAGTGCTGGGACGTTACATCCGAATCCAAATAAAATCATCACAAAGCTTCTGCCATCTAATCCCATTTTTTCCATGATTTTATCCATGACGAATCCAGCTCGTGAGAGGTAGCCTGAATTTTCAATAAATGACATGACTATAAAAAAAATAATAATTACCGGAATAAAGGTTAGTACTGTAGTTACTCCCAGATAAACACCATCGTATAAAAATGATGAATATAGTTTTGGTAAATTTTGATTTAAAAACAAACTAATTATTTTTCCGACTGAATCAAAAGCTAAGCCCATGGCATTTTGAAGCGGCTCTGCAATTCCATAGATAGCTTGAAATAACCCAAAAAGAAGCACAAAGAAAATTGGTAAACCCCAAAAATGATGGAGAAAGAATCTATCAAGAGTTGCAGTAGCGTTATCATTTGACTGTTTAGGAAATTTTACATATTGATATATTTCATTTTCAACAAGTGGTTTAACAGAAGTTTTCTTTTCTAGGGGCTGTAATTTTTTATTCAGGAACTCATACCCTGATTGAAATTTTGCACTGATTGGATGAATGGGTATCGCTAATCGTTTTTCTAGTTTTTGGTAGTTGATTTCAATACCATTTTTTTTTGCTTCGTCATTCATGTTGCAAAGCATACGAACTTTAAAACCTAAATTTTTAAATTCTAAAGCGAGATCAATTTGACGATCAATTTGTGAGGAGTTGAGAATGAAAAAAATTTCATCAATCTTGTTATGATTTAAAAAATCGTGGACGACAACTTCGTCATCGGTGCCAGATTTGAGCGTATATATTCCGGGCAGATCAATAAGCTCAACAATTTCTCCAAAAATTAAAGTTTTTACACTTTCAATATCAACAGTTACCCCTGACCAATTCGCAACTTTTGCTGATGCTCCACTAATTGAGTTAAAAAAAGTTGACTTTCCCGAATTTGGCATCCCAATAAGTGCTATTTTTTTCATAACTCCATCACTTTAATTCTGTTAGCATCCGATAAGCGGATCATAAAGCTTGTGGTGTTAATATTTACGCAGATAGGACCTTTTTTATTTTTATGAGTTACTGTTATTGTGTTGTTGACTTTTATCCCCAAAGCTTCAGCCTTGTTAATAAACCATTCTTCGTGATCTATAGCTATGATTTTTGCCGAACAGTTTTGATTAATGTCAGATAAAGTTTTATCGGTTAATTTCTGCATTGTCTTTTAATTCTTTAATATGAGCTTTAAGCTTTCTTTTTTTTAATGTCTCTTCAATTTGTTTTTTTACTGTTTCAAGATCTGGAGGAGGTCTTTTTCTGATCTCATTTATTTTTAATATATGCCAACCAAACTGTGTCTGAAAAGCATCACTTACTTCAGTTGGTTTTAATTTATGAGCTTCTGCAGAAAAGCTATCAACCATATCTTCATCTTTGAACCAGCCTAAATCCCCCCCATTTTTGGCTGACTCTTTATCCAAAGATAAGTTTTTTGCAATCTCATCAAATTGTTCACCATTTTTAATTTTTGAATGAATCATTTCAGCCTCATTTTTTGTTTTCACTAATATGTGCTGACCTTTAAATTCTTTTTTATCAAATTTTTTTTTGAATGCATCGTATTCTTTTTTGATATCATCTTTTGATATTGGGTGGTCTGATAAATATTTTTTCAAATACTCCGTGTATGCTAATTCCATATAAGTTAACTCAACTTTTGATAAAAATTTTGATTCATTAGTTATTCCATTTTTTCTAGCAGCATCCGTCATAATCTCAAGTTCTATTAACCTCTCGGTAATATTTTTCTTCATATCGTCTGTAATTTCTTTACCTTGTAACTCAAGTTCTTTTGAGATAAATTCGATCAGCTCCGGATTAAGATGCTGCTCGTTCACCGTAATTGAAATTTCTGATTTGGTTGCTGTACAAATTGTAAGAAGGAGTAAGCTAAAAATTCGAAGTATTTTCATTTTAGTATTTTAATTTGAAGTGCATGAATTTTTGTAGGTATTAAATCCCCTAAGAGATCATATATGAGCCTATGCGACTCAATTCGAGATTTATCATGAAGAATGGAGCTGTTGATTTTGATTGTGTAATGACCGCCCCCATTATTTCCAGAGTGACCTCGATGAAGATCGGAATCGTCTATGATTTCAAGTTGAGTAGGATGGAGTTTTGCTAATCTTTTTTTAATTTCTACTTGCATGAGATTTAGGGTAAAACTTTCCTAAATGGTTGAACAGAAAAAGATGCATAGACGCCTGCTATAACATAAGGATCCTCTTGAGCCCATTTCTGTGCATCCTCAATGGTTTCAAATTCTGCAATAATCAAACTACCCAAATATCCATTAGGACCTGGATCTTCATTATCAATTGCCGGTATCGGCCCAGCCACATAAAGCCGTCCTTGATTCAGAAGGTCATTTAATCTTTTTAAGTGTTCAGGACGTGTGCGCAATCTTTTCTCTAACGAGTCGGGAACATCTTTACTATGGATTACGTACCACATTACTTTGGTTCCTTTGAAACAAAGATTGCAAGATAAATCATAAATAATATCAGTAGGGATGTAATTCCAAATAATTTAAAATTGACCCAAGTGTTTTCATCAAAATTGAATGCAACATATAAATTCAAGAAGCCAATTAAAATCATAAAAACAATCACATTGGTATTTAAAAAATTCCAGCGCTTTTCAGATAACTGAAATTGCTTACTCATCATTTTTTTTATTAAATTATTTCTTAAAAAAATTTGACTTCCGAAAAGGGTAAGTGCAATAAGCCAATATATAGCTGTGGGCTTCCACATGATAAAGGTATTATCTTGGAAAAGAATTGTTAACCCACCAAGAAAGGTAATCAATAAAGTATTCACAATAACCATTTTTTCAATGGTTTTTTTTATTGCAAAAGTGACTGCAGCGATAAAAATACTAATTACTATGGCCCATAAAGTTGCTAAAAAAATATCCGAATACTTATAAACGGTAAAAAAAACTATCACGGGTAGAAGATCTAAAAAAAATTTCATAATTTAATCACTGACATGTTGAGTAAACTATAGTACATTATTTATTAATGTACATAGTTGATTTGCACTCACATTCTAACGTATCTGATGGTAATTTAAACCCTGATGATCTAATCTCATATGCTGCTGAAAAAAATGTTGACATGATCGCTTTGACCGATCATGACGATATTTCTGGTCTTGATTTGGCTCGTAAAAAAGCAGAGGAATTAGGAATAAGTTTTATCAATGGCGTAGAAATTTCTGTGACCTGGAGGTCAAGAACAATTCATATGCTTGGGCTCAATTTTGATCCAAATAATCAAAACTTAATTAAAGGTCTTGAACGAATTCGTGAAGGAAGAATTGAGCGAGCAAAAAAAATTGCTTATGGGCTTGCCATGGTTGGAATTCCAAATGCTTTTGAGGGAGCTAAATCTTTTGCTAGCCATCAAGTAATTGGACGTATTCATTTTGCCCATTATCTGGTGTCAAAAGGATATTCTAAAAATATTAAATCAGTTTTTAACAAGTTCATGACAAAAGGTAAGCCTGGTTATGTTGATCATCAATGGGCATCCCTTGAAGATGCGGTGGGTTGGATAAAAAATGCAGGCGGTATTGCTGTTATTGCTCACCCAGGAAGGTATGACATGGGTAAAAAACTTTACCCACAATTTTTCCAAGAATTTAAAAATTTTGGAGGAGAGGGAATTGAGATAATATCTGGTAGCCAAAGCCTTAATCAGATTGATTATTTTGCCGACTTTGCCCACCAGTTTGATTTTTTTGGATCTATTGGTTCGGATTTTCATGGTCATGGAGTTTCTCATCGTGACTTAGGACCTCTTCATAAGTTACCAGAAAAGATTAAGCCAATATGGAATCAATTTACACAGACAAGTTGATATAATCTCATTATGGAAATGAACCCAATTCAATATTTCACTATTTCAATAATACCTGTATTGCTTGCCATTACTGTTCATGAAGCTGCTCATGGATACGCTGCTAAACATTTTGGCGATAAAACTGCATTTTTTTTAGGGAGGATCACATTAAATCCCCTAAAGCATATAGATCCAATTGGAACCATTTTAATCCCTGGGGCATTATTGTTATTGAATGCACCATTTTTATTTGGCTGGGCGAAACCTGTTCCAGTAAATTTTTCAAATTTAAGAAATCCTAAAAAAGATATGATGTGGGTCGCTTTAGCTGGCCCAGCGTCAAATTTCTTCATGGCTATAATTTGGGTTATTTTATTAAATTTTACTCAGTCTACCCAGGTAAATTATTCCCTCTTTATTTCTGGAATGTGTCAAGTGGGTATTATGATTAATTTAGTTTTAATGCTTCTGAATTTACTTCCTATTCCTCCATTGGATGGCGGTAGGATGGCAGTAAGCCTCTTACCTAACCCATGGTCATATAAGCTAGCTAGCTTAGAGCGCTATGGCATGTTTATTTTATTGTTTATGATCATGAGCGGTTTATTAACCGTAATTTTGCTTCCTTTGTTACGTTTTTTTCAAAATTTATTAATGGGTATTTTTTTATAATTTTATGAGTAATAATCATGGCAGTTGAGCGTATTGTTTCAGGTATGAGACCAACCGGTAATTTACACCTTGGGCACTATAATGGCGTTTTAAAAAATTGGATTCAGCTTCAACATGAGTGCGAATGTTTTTTCTTTGTGGCTGATTGGCATGCGCTTACTACACACTATGACTCTCCCGAGGTTATCGAAGAAAATGTATGGGAAATGGTTATCGATTGGTTAGCAGCTGGAGTTGATCCAGCGCATGCGACTATTTTTATTCAGTCAAAAGTCCCTGAGCATGCTGAGCTTCATACTCTTCTGAGTATGATAACGCCTTTGGGATGGTTGGAAAGAGTTCCAACTTACAAAGATCAGCAAGAAAAGCTAAGTTCAAAAGATTTGTCAACTTATGGATTTCTTGGTTATCCACTTTTACAAAGTGCAGATATTTTAATTTACAAGGCCACTCAAGTTCCAGTTGGTGAGGATCAAGTGCCGCATGTTGAATTTACTCGAGAAGTGGCTCGTCGTTTTAACCACTTGTATGGAAAAGAAGCGGGTTACGAGGAAAAAGCACAACTTGCTGTAAAAAAACTAGGATCAAAAAAAAGTAAGCTTTACTACGAACTTAAAGATGCTTATCAAGAAGAGGGAGATGAGCAGGCATTAGAAGCTGGTCAAGCACTGATTGACGAACATCAAGGTTTGAGTTTAGGGGACAAGGAAAGGTTGCTTGGCTATCTTGAAGGCGGTGGAAAAATTATTTTATTAGAACCCGAGTATAAACTGGCACCAGCTTCCAAAATGATTGGCTTGGATGGTCAAAAAATGTCCAAGTCTTATAACAACACAATTGCTTTAAGAGAAGCAATGGATACGGTGGATAAAAAAATAAAAACCATGCCGACCGATCCAGCAAGGATCAGGAGAACTGACCCTGGAGATCCAAATAAATGCCCAGTTTGGCAAATTCATCAAATTTATTCTTCTGGGGAAGTGCAAGACTGGGTGAAAGAGGGTTGCACCTCTGCAGGCATTGGTTGTATAGAGTGTAAACAACCTGTAATTGACTCAATTTCAAAGGAATTAAAGCCGATCCAAGAAAGAGCGATTCATTATATTGAAAACCCTGATTTGGTGAAAAGTGTTGTGGCCGAAGGTTCAGAAAAGGCTGGTAAATTAGCGCGTGAAACGATGCGTGAAGTTCGTGAAGCGATGGGTTTGGATTTTTAATGGAATTAGATAATTTAATTAACCCAAACTTGCAGGCTAAAATTCATGGAGAATTAATATCAGAGTTTCCTCAAGATCTTTATATCCCGCCTGATGCGCTTGAAGTTTATTTAGAGTCATTTGAGGGGCCATTAGACTTACTTTTATATTTAATTAGAAAAAATAATTTAGATATTTTAAATATCCCAATGCTCAGTCTTACAAATCAATATATGACTTATGTTGAAAAAATGAAAGAAATTAAACTCGAGCTAGCGGCAGATTATCTTTTAATGACAGCGATGTTGATTGAAATTAAATCAAGAATGTTGGTTCCCAAACCTGAAACAGAGGAAAGCGAAGACGATCCACGTTCTGAGTTGGTCAAGCGATTGATTGAGTATGAGTTAGTTAAAGAAGCAGCAATCAATTTAAATACCATTCCTCAGCTTGGACATGATCGATTAGCCCCAGAAGTCTATTATGAAAAAATATTTCAAGATCAATTTCCAGATGTAGAAGTTGCAGATTTATTTGATGCTTGGAGGAATGTTTTAAAAAGAGTTAATCAACTTGCCCATCATAAAATAGATCGATCGGAATTGTCAGTTAGAGAGCATATGAGTGAAATTTTAAGAAAATTTGATGATCATGAAAAAATAGATTTTGATGATTTATTTTTAAAAGATAGAAAACCTTTGCAAAAAATGGTCGTCTGTTTTTTAGCAATCTTGGAGTTAGCAAAAGAAGCATTAGTAAAAATCCATCAGCAATCAAGTTGTTCAAAGATATATTTAATGAGAGCCTAAAATGGATATAAATATAAAACTAAAAGATGTTATTGAGGTTGCACTTTTAACATCTCATAAGCCACTATCTGTTGATGACCTTCAAAAATTATTTACTGAAAAAATTGACCGATCTACCATAAGGATGCTGATTGATGAGTTAAAGGCTGAGTGGAATGAAAAAACATTAAATTTAATTGAGGTTGCTTCGGGTTATCGATTTGAAGCTAAAGCAGAGTATGTAGAAAGTCTGATGAGAATGAATCCTGATCGAGCTCCAAAATACTCAAGAGCCGTTCTTGAAGTTTTGGCTATTATCGCTTATAGACAGCCGGTGACTCGCGGTGATATTGAATCTATTCGAGGAGTTGCCTTAAATCCCAATGCAATACGGCAGCTGACAGAGCGTGAATGGATTGATATTGTTGGTATAAAAGAAACTCCTGGAAGACCTGCCTTGTATGGAACAACTAAACACTTTTTAAATGATTTTGGATTAAAAAGTCTAGCAGAATTGCCTGATGTTGAAAAATTTGAGGAACAACTTAATTTAGATCTAATACAAAGAGAAAAAAATTTAATAGCTGAAGATATCAAAAATAATGATGACATGGAATCAGCAAATGAAGAAGAGTAATTCATTACCTGAGCCAGTAAAAAAAAAAGAGAGGGTTCAAAAAGTTTTAGCAAATCTTGGGGTGGGTTCAAGAAGGTCAATTGAAGAGCTAATTCGCCAAAGTAAAATTACGATTAATCAAAAGACAGCAGAGCTAGGACAGTTAATTTATGGAGATGAGGTTATCCATATTAATGGCCGAAGAATTCATATAAAAAAAAGGGATGTTTTCCAGACACGCTTAATTATTTACCATAAACCTGAAGGTGAGATTGTGTCTCACTCTGACCCTAAACATCAATTAAATGTATTTCAAAATCTACCCAAAATAAAAAATGGAAAATGGATATCTATTGGGCGATTAGATATTAACACCTCTGGACTTTTGTTAATAACAAATGACGGAAATCTTGCAAATCATATGATGCATCCAAGTAAGCAAATTGATCGAGAGTATTCTGTAAGAATTTTGGGTGAAGTTACAGAAATGATTATTAAAAATATTAAAGCCGGGATTAACTTAGAAGATGGGATAGCGCATGTCGATGAATTCGAACATGCGGGTGGCGAGGGAGCTAACCAGTGGTATAAAATGATTTTAAGGGAAGGTAAAAATAGAGAAATTCGAAGAATCATAGAGTCTCAAAACTTACAAGTGAGTCGATTGATTAGAACTCGATACGGGCCAATTCAATTACCAACATATTTAAAAAGGGGAAAATTCAAGGAGCTAGAAAAAAAAGATATTGATAAAATTATGAAATCTTTGGAGATCAGTTAAGGAAGGTCATTCTTTTCAAGCATAAATATATAATCAGAACCCGATTCAGTATCTACCCACCAAAGATTCAAGTCTTTAAATACTTCATCAACAACATCGCGATTATGACCAATTTCAATAAAAATTTTCCCATTGTCATTTAAATACTTTTTTGCATTTTTAATGATTAGTCGAGTCAAGTCCAAACCATCTTCACCGCTTGCTAAGGCAAGCTGAGGCTCTTTTTGATACTCTATTGGCAATTTAGTCATTGCACTCGCATTTACATAAGGAGGGTTAGTAACAATCAAATCATATTTCTTTTGACAACGCTCAAACAAATTTGATTGAATAGCAGTCACTCTTTTTTGAAGATTATGTTTTTCGATATTAATCTTAGCAACCTCAAGAGAGGATTGGGATATATCAATTAAATCAACATCAAGGTGAGAGTATGACTTTGCAAGTAAAATTCCTACACAACCTGAACCGCAGCACAGATCAAGAACACTATTAATATTATGAATGGATTCAAGCCATGGATAAAAATCATCTTCAATTAAATCAGCAATTAAAGATCTTGGAATTAAAGCTCGTTCATCAATATAAAATTCAACATTTTTCAACCAAGCTTCATTCAGCAAATAAGCCAGAGGTATTCTTTGTTCAATTCTCATGGATTTAATCAGATTTATCTTATTTACATCCTCAACAGATACCATAGTTTTAAGATGTTTATTTATATCCTTAAATTTAATCTTTAGAACTGAGCTTACCAGCCAAACAGCTTCGTCTATTGCAGATAATGCTCCGTGGCCAAAAAAAATATCAGAATTGTCAAACTCATCTGTAATTTTTTCAATGATTTCATTTAGTATCAAATGATTTAGTTTTCTAAAATTTTTACTAAAGTAAGTTTATAAATATTTTTTAATTTTTCGATATCAGTAATATTGATATGTTCATTAATTTTATGGATAGATGCATTGATCGGGCCAAATTCAACAACTTGACTACAAATTTTTGATATAAATCTTCCATCTGAAGTTCCTCCAGTGGTAGATATTTCAGGAATCGTATTCGTTACATTTTTTATTGCATCTGCTAATATACTGGTTAATTTCCCGCGTTCAGTCAAATATGGTTCACTTGGGATATCCCAAATTAATTCATATTCTTCAGCGTGTTTTTTTACAATATTTTCGACATCTTTTTTTAATTGATCTGGAGTGCATTCGGTCGAATGACGGAAATTAAATTTTATAGAAACATTTCCAGGGACAACATTAGTGGCTCCAGTTCCACCATTAATATTAGACACTTGCCATGATGTTTTTGGAAAATATTCATTACCTTCATCCCAAGAGATTTTTTTTAATTCATCAATGATGGAAGATACTCGATGAATAGGGTTATCTATTAAGTGTGGATATGCAATATGGCCTTGGATACCTTTTACAATAAGGGTCGCTGATAATGATCCTCTTCTTCCATTCTTGATAGTATCACCAAAAATTTTTGCACTTGTCGGCTCTCCAACAATACAGAAGTCAACCTGTTGTTTGTCATGAATAAATCGTTCGACAATTTTTTTTGTTCCGTCAGTGGCAACCCCTTCTTCATCTGAGGTAATAAAAAGTCCAATTGATCCAAAATGATTTGGATATTCTTCTAGAAATTCTTGAATTGCGACTATAAACGCTGCTAATGATGTTTTCATATCAGCAGCACCTCGGCCGAATAAATTACCTTCTCTTTCAGTCGGGATAAAGGGATCTGATGACCACTGATCTATTGGACCTGCGGGGACAACGTCAGTATGTCCAGCAAAGACTAATAAAGGGGATGATGAGCCATATTTCGCATATAAATTTGAAACACCATTACTATCAAATCTTTCAAATTTGAAATTATACGATGCAAGTTCAGATTCAATTAAATCGATACATCCATTATCATTGGGTGTAATTGATTCGATACTGATTAGTTTTTTTGCAATCTCTAGAGTTTTAGACATGAAATTCTTTCATATATAAACTTTCATCATAACCTAGAATTTTTACATTATTATCTTTTGTTAACACCGGACGTTTCATTACAGAGGGATATTGAAGAATTAAATTGATAATCCCATCTTTTGATTTTATATATTTTTTTAGGTCTGGACTTAATTTTCTCCAAGTTAACCCTTTTTGATTTACAAAAGAAAGTGGAACTAAACCCTCTGGAAGATTATTAAACCAATAACTTAAGTCTTCTTTTGATATGTTTTTTTTTACATCAACAAAACTGTATTCAATTGAATTTTCATCAAGCCAGTTCAATGCTTTTTTTACAGTACTACAATTTTTTATGCCAAAGAGTTTAACCAAACTTTAAATACCCCTTAAAAGCTCATTAATCCCGACTTTGCCAAGTGTTTTTTCATCAACCTTTTTAACAATAACTGCACAATATAGACTGTATGTTCCATCTTTTGATGGAAGATTTCCTGAGACAACAACTGAGCCTTTTGGTATTCGACCATAACTGACTTCACCTGTTTCACGGTCAAAAATCTTGGTTGATTGGCCAATATAAACTCCCATAGAAATTACTACATTGTCTTCAACAATAACGCCTTCTACAACCTCACTGCGAGCGCCTATAAAGCAATTATCACCAATAATTGTTGGACCAGCTTGAATAGGTTCAAGAACCCCACCAATACCAACACCACCAGATAAATGAACATTTTTACCAATTTGAGCACATGAGCCCACGGTGGCCCAAGTGTCAACCATAGTACCTTCATCAACATAAGCACCAATATTTACATAGGATGGCATGAGGACAGCATTTTTTCCAATAAAACTTCCATGGCGTGCGATTGCATTTGGAACCACGCGATAGCCACCGCTCTTAAAATCATTTTCTGTAAAGTTTCTGAATTTTGAGTCTACTTTATCAAAAAACTTGGTAGAGCCACCTTCCATAATTTCATTATCTTTTAATCTGAAAGATAGTAAAACTGCCTTTTTGATCCATTGGTGTGTTTCCCAGTTTTGACTTTCTCCGACTCGAGTAGCTACACGAAGCTCTCCAGTATTAAGTTTTTGTAAAACCTCAGCTACTGCTTCACGAATATTTTGTGGGGCGTTCGATGGATTAATTTCAGCTCTGTTTTCAAAGCCTTGTTCAATAATTTCTTGTAAAGTACTCATTAATAACCTTGTGTATAATTTTTAAAAGACTTATTTTACCGAAAAATAAAGTTAATTATTGGTAAAACGAATTTTATTTTCCTCATAGAGGCGCATAATTTTCTTTGCCTGTATTTGAAGATCATCAATTCGACTTTGATTGGAGGGGTGAGTACTTAAAAATTCTGGCGGTTGCATGTCACTGAGCTCATCCATTTTTCTCCACAAACTTACTGCTGCGAGGGGATTGTATCCTGCTCTTGCGGCTAGTTCTAAACCAATTTTATCTGCTTCTCTTTCTTGTTCACGGCTATTAGGTAAAGCAAAAAATAACGTAGTGCCTAATGCAACTCCTTGAACTGCAAGATTCTTTAATTCACGATTATGAGATGAGTCACTAATGTATATAGCAAAACCCAAAATTCCTAGCTGTTGGACTAAAGCTGTAGACATTCTTTCTCTGCCATGCTCTCGAAGTGCATGAGCTATCTCGTGACCAACAACCGCTGCAATTTCATCATTTGTTTTGGCAGCCTTATCAATCAAGCCTGTGAATACCATAATTTTTCCACCAGGCATGCAATAAGCATTTATTTCATCACTGGTTTGTAAATTAACTTCCCACTTCCAATCTGAGGCGTCTGGACGAAAATATCTTACTTCGTCGATTAACCGGTAACTAATTTTCCGAACTTCATTTAATAGGTAAACATCTTGATTTAATTGTTTATTTTCTAGTGCTTTTTGTTTAGCTTGTTGATAACCCTCATTTGCCATGGACAGTGCCATAAATTCAGGAAGGATTACAAATTGTTTTCTAGTGACATCCGAATCTGTTTTTAATGTCGTAGAAGTGCACGCGCTAATTAAAAAAAGACAAAATATGAAAATTTTCTGCATAAAAATTAAAAATTATTTTGACTGCCTAATTCAACAACCCGATTGACTGGCAATTTAAATTGATTTGTAATTTCCTCAGCACTGTTGAATAAAAATGAAAATATTCTTTTTCTAACGACAGTCATATTTTTATCTTGAGTAATCACAAGGGTCTCTTTGCCAATAAAATAAGATGTACTCATGGGCTCAAATTTTAAACCTTTTTCTTTAGAGCGAGATAGCTCTCTAGGGATATTTGGCTCATCACTGAATCCATAACTAATAGTTGCACGATAAAAATTATTTGGAAGTTTTTCAATTTTTAACAAATCTTTTTGCTTTGCATGAGGAATATCGAGGAATTTTACAGTCAAAATGACCACTTTTTCATGCATAACTTTATTATGTTTAAGGTTGTGCAAAAGGGCATGAGGGACTCCTTCTGAATTTGGAGTCATAAAAACCGATGTCCCTTTAACTCGAGCTATTGAATCTCTTTTAAAGGTTTTAATAAAATCGTGGATTAACATTGATTCCTGTTTAAGTTTTTTATAGAGCAAGCCTCGGCCTTTACTCCAGGTGGTCATTAAAATTAAAAGGATAATACCAATTAAAAGTGGAAACCATCCACCATGGGGGACTTTAATAATATTTGCGCCAAAGAAGACTAAATCTATAATAAGAAAGATAGAGAAAACAAAAATTGTTTTAATCCAATTTTTCCAAATTTCAGCAAATACTATAATGGCGAGCAATGACGCTATGAGCATATCCATAGTAATAGCAACACCATAAGCTGCTGCAAGATTTGATGATTTTTGAAAAATTAATACAACCGCAATCACACCAATCATTAAAAGAAAATTTACTCGGGGCAAATAAATCTGACCCTCTTGATTTTCAGAAGTATGGTCGACTTTCATTCGAGGAATGAACCCAAGCTGAAGAGCTTGACGGGATACAGAAAAAGCACCGGTTATACATGCCTGAGATGCAATAACCGTCGCCACTGTTGCTAATATAATAAGTGGAATAGTAAACCACTCTGGCGACATTAAATAAAATGGATTTGAAATATTTTCCGCATTATTAAGAATCAATGCCCCTTGACCAAAATAATTAAGGGTTAGTGCTGGAAATACAAAACTAAACCAAGTAATCCGAATAGGAGCTCTGCCAAAATGACCCATATCTGCATAAAGAGACTCTGCCCCAGTGACGCATAGAATAATTGCTCCCATTGTAATAAAAGCTACAGTAAAGTTACTGTGTAAATATTGATAGGCATAGAAAGGGTTGAGAGCTTTTAGAACTGAGGGCTCATTAATGATATTAATAACACCCAAAAACGCTAAGGTAGAGAACCAAATTAGCATAACTGGGCCAAATAAAAAGCCTACTGAGGCTGTTCCTCGACTTTGAAACCAGAATAAAAAAAAGATTATTACTAACGTTATTGGAATCACAAAATAATGAAACCCTGGAAAGGCAATTTCTATTCCTTCAACGGCTGACAATACTGAAATTGCAGGAGTGATCATGCCATCAGCATAAAACATACATGCTCCCATGATGCCAATAATAGCGATGAACATTCTTTTGCGTTTTGTTTTTGCATTTCTGTGGGCTAGCGATAGTAAAGCCATTATTCCACCTTCACCATTATTATTTGCGCGCATAATAAAAGTAATATATTTCACTGAGACTACAGCGATTAAAGACCAAAAAATCATAGACAGAACGCCAAGCATATTTTGAATATTTAGTTCTAAAATACCATTGCCTACAGAAAAAATTTCACGAATAGAATAAAGTGGACTCGTACCAATATCACCGAATACTACACCAAGAGCGGCAAGTGATAATGCAGCAGTTTGTTTTTTTGTTGGGTTATTATTCAAGTTTTTTTGGTGTCCTTTACTTTTCCAAGAATTCTGCCTAAATGGAGATGAATATCAATTGTGTCGTTAAGTTGAACATCAGAAAAGTTCTTAATTACTTTGCCGTTATTATAAACAATAGAATATCCCTTAGCCATAATGTTTTTAGGGCTGAGGATTTCTATCTTCTCATGTTGAGATTTAAGTTGTGTTTGTTTTTCATTAAAATATTTTTTTAAATTAAGCTGCAATGATTTTAAATACCTTATTAATTCCAATTCATTTCGCTTCAGAGTTCTTGTTGGAGGCTGTATTCTTTTTTGAAACATAACAATCCGTTTTTGAATATCCATTAATTTGATATTCATTTTATGTGTTAATAATTTTGATATTTTTGTGAGATTGTTTGTATGGTGGATAAGTTTTTCTTTAGGGGATATCAGCCTTTTTTCTAAAAAATCTAATTTCTGTTCGTTATTAGACATTATATTTTTTAAAATTTTTTTCATGGCTAACACATAATGAGTAATATATTCATCAATTTTGAGTATATTCTCTACAGCTATTGCCGCTGCCCCAGTTGGTGTGGGAGCTCTGACATCCGCAACAAAATCACAGAGTGTGAAGTCAGTTTCATGACCAACACCAGAAATTACAGGCAATTTTGATTTAGCTATTTCAAATACGAGCTCTTCTTCATTAAAGGGCCATAAATCTTCAATGGATCCACCGCCTCTACATAGAATAATGAGATCAACCTCATTTCTTTGATTAGCTACTTGTAATGCTTTACATAATTGTTTGCCCGCTTCTTTTCCCTGAACCGCAGATGGATAAATTATGACCCCATGATATCTACGAGTTTTTTCAAAAATTGAAAGAACATCTTGAAGCGCTGCGCCTGTTGATGATGAAATTATTCCGATATTTTTGGGAAATAGGGGTATTTTCTTTTTATTTATATCTTTAAAGTATCCCGCATTTTCGAGTTTATTTTTTAACTCAACAAACTTTTCAAAAAGATCCCCAGTTCCTGCTTCTCTTAATTGCTCTAAGTTGATTTGATAATCACCCCTTGCTTCATAAATCGATACAGAACCAAATGCTTCAATTAGGTCCCCATTTTTTGGTTTAATAGATGCAAACTGATTATGACCCCTAAACATAGTGCATTTGATTTGGGCTTGAGAATCTTTTAATGAAAAGTACCAGTGACCAGATGTTGCTTCAATAAAATTTGATACCTCCCCACAAATCCAAAGCTTGGGAAGGTGAAATTGAATTAAATTCTTTACAAGGCGATTGATTTCAGAGATTTTAAAAATCTTTTCAGGACTAATTTTATCTGGTTCGTTTACTAGCGACACAATTTTTTAATAATTGGATGGTTTATCGTAGAATACATATATATAAACTATAAAGTACAAGCTGATATGAAAAATATTTTCATGGACCATCTTAAGTTAATTTCGGGAATTATCAGTATACTCCTTGTAATATTAAGTGTAATTATTCAAGAAATTTTTAATCTTGAACCCTGTCCATTATGCATCACTCAAAGAGTTATTTTTCTAACTTCAGGCATTACATTTCTTATATTTTATTTTAAACCAATCAATAAAATTATAGAGTTATCTATTTTAGGAATGATAAATCTCATAGGATTGATATTTGCTATTAGGCATGTATTAATTCAAAGAAAAGTTATAAATATTCCTGCTGAATGTGGAATTGACCTTGAATATATGTTTGATAATTTTCCATTGAGAGAGGTGTTTGAGCTTATTTTTCGGGGGACGGGAGACTGTTCAGAAATTGATTGGAGTTTTTTAGGAATTACGATTCCGGAATGGTCGGCAATTTGGTTTTTAATTTTAATGGCTATGACTTATACAAACTATAAGAGAAACACACAGTGAGCAACCAATTTAATTATTTAGAAAATTTAATAGGTAATACCCCTCTAGTGCAGCTTAAAAGATTAGTAGAGCCTAATTGCGGTACTGTTCTTTTGAAGCTTGAAGGCAATAATCCAGCTGGATCTGTAAAGGATAGACCGGCAATGTCAATGATAGTAAATGCTCAAAAAAAGGGAATGATAAAGCCTGGTGATACGTTAATTGAGGCTACATCCGGAAATACAGGGATTGCTCTTGCAATGGCTGCCGCAGTTATGGGATACAGAATGATCCTGGTTATGCCTGAAAATCAATCAATAGAGAGAAGACAGACCATGCTGGCTTATGGAGCTGAATTAATCCTTACCAGTAAAGAGGGAAGCATGGAGCTAGCAAGAGACACAGCAGAAAAACTTCAAGCTGAGGGAAGGGGAGTTATATTAGATCAATTTGCGAACTCAGATAACCCAAGAGCTCATTATGAGGGAACGGGTCCAGAAATTTGGAGAGATACAAAACAAAAAGTTACTCATTTTGTTTCTAGCATGGGCACAACAGGAACTATTGTTGGCACATCAAAATTTTTAAAAGAACAAAATCAAGATATCCAAATTATTGGCGTTCAACCAGAGGAGGGGTCTCAGATTCCAGGGATAAGAAAATGGCCCATTGAATATATACCAAAAATTTTTACTGAAGAAAATATTGATAAAATTATGTATGTTTCTCAGGAACATGCTGAACAAACTGCCAGAGATCTGGCTAGATTTGAGGGAATTTTCTCTGGTGCATCGACTGGGGGAGCGCTTTATGTCGCTCTCATGTTGGCTAAAAAAAATCCTGATGCAATTATTGTTTCAATAGCATGTGATCGAGGAGACCGTTATCTTTCCACGGGGCTCTTTCCAAGCTCATGATTTTGCCAACTACGCTTGTATTTGATACGGAAACAATTCCTGATGTTGAGGGTTTGAGAAAAACTCTTCATATTTCTGAAAATTTCAATGATCATGACGTTGTTTCAATAGCCAATTACCATTATCGGCAAAAAAAAGGGACAGATTTTCTGCCTCTGCAATTTCAAAAAATTATTGCTATTTCATGCGTCCTTAAACAAGGAAGTAATTTTGAGATATGGTCTATTGGTAACTCTGAAAGTAATGAGAAGGAATTATTAGAACGTTTTTTTGATGGATTGAATCGATTTATACCGACTTTAGTTACTTGGAATGGATCTGGGTTTGATCTTCCGGTGATTAATTATCGAGCTTTAATTAATCAAGTTAGCGGTGGAATCTATCTTGATCAGGGTGAGATAAATAACAATTTTAAATACAATAATTACATAAATCGTTATCATGCGAGACACCTTGATGTTATGGATTTTCTGGCTCTATTTGGCGGTCGAGCAAATGCTTCTTTGGATGATATTGCCAAGCTATGTAATTTTCCAGGTAAATTAGACATGGACGGTTCGGATGTTTTTTTCAATTTCCAACAAGGTAAGATTGACGAAATAAGAGCTTATTGTGAAACAGATGTTCTGAATACCTATCTTATATTCCTCAGACTATGTTTAATTAGAGATCAATTAACACAGGAAGAGTATGAATCTGAAATTGAAAAAGTAAAATTAAAGATTAGCAGTTCAAATCATAATCATTTGCATGAATTTAAGATGGCTTGGGAAAAAAATGAGTGATGAACTTCTAGAGATTGTTGATATTGATCAAGACGGAAGGGGTGTTGCAAAAAATAAAGATAAAACTTTTTTTATTCACAATGCTTTGATTGGTGAGAAAGTTGAAATTAATGTTTTAAAAAAGAAAAAAAATATTTATTATGCAGCTGCGATTAAAATAACTAATCCTTCTCCAGATCGTACCGATCCAGCTTGCGAGCACTATACTCAATGTGGCGGATGTTCAATGCAGCATTTTTCAAATAATGCCCAGATAAATTTTAAGCACCAAGCTTTTTTTAAAACCTTAGAACACATCGGTAAAGTTAAACCAGAAATAGTTTTTGAGCCTGTTTCCTTAGGTTTTTTAAATTACAGACATAAAGCTAGATTAAGGGCTAAATTCGTAGAAAAAAAAGATAAAGTTTTGGTAGGATTTAATGAGCGATTAACGCATTTTTTAACAGATATGGATCAGTGCCCAATATTGCCAGAGAGAATCTCAAAATCCATAAAGCCACTAAAAGATCTACTTAAAAATTTATCCATCTTTAATAAAATACCGCAAATTGAGTATGCTTCAAATCAAAAAAGAGACATTTTTATTTTTAGAATTCTTGACCAACTGACAAAAGACGATATTAATAAATTTGAGCAATTTCAGTCTGATTTTAATATTGAAGTGTGGGTTCAAGAAAAAGGACCTGAGACTGCTAAACCTCTATTTCATGATCAACAAGAGAAAAAAATTAGCTATCGATTAAATAAATTTAATTTAAATATAGTGTTTGATCCAACTGGTTTTATTCAAATTAACCCATTTATTAATGAGCTTATGATTACCAAGGCTATTGAATTGCTTGATCTTAGCTCAGAGGATATTGTTTCTGATTTTTTTTCAGGACTGGGAAACTTTACACTTCCTATAGCAAAGTTTGCAAATCGGGTTGAGGGTGTTGAGGGAAGTGAGCAATTGGTAAAGCTGGGTGAAGCAAATGCAAAGCTTAATGGGTTAAATAATATTCAATTCACATTTCAGAATTTATTTGAACTTGATAACCAATATTTAAAAAGGCATAAGCAATCAAACAAATGGCTCATTGATCCTCCTCGAGACGGTGCAATGCAATTAATTCAGCTGATTTCACCGGATATTTCTCAGCCTAATAAAATTGTTTACATTTCTTGTAATCCAGCAACTTTTGCAAGAGATGCAAATATTTTAGTTTTTGAAAAAGGCTATAAGTTTAAAGGGTCTGGAATATTAAATATGTTTCCAAACACTTCACATATTGAATCTATTTCAGTATTTGAATATGGCAAATAAATTTTTTATCTTTTTATTTGTTTCATTATTTTCAGTAGTTGGATATTCAGAAACATTAAAATTTGGCATAGCACAAAGTCCTCAGAATCTTCACCCTCATTTAAACCGTGATGCTGCTTCAGAAAAAATTGTTGACTTGGTATATGAGAAAATTTTTGATTTAGATTTTACATTTAACCTGACATCAGATTTTATCGAGTATGAGAAAATTAACGATAAAAGATACCTTTTAAAAATTAAGCAATTTAATAAATTTTTTTCCAATGGGCAAAAATTAACGGAAAAAGATATCTTGTTTAGCATTCAATCTAATATTGATAATCCTTTATCAAAGTTTCACGAGGACTTAAATAGTATTGAATCAATTCAATTATCAAAAAATAACATTCTGATTCAACTTAAAAATAATGACCCATATTTTCTATACAAACTTTGCCTTCCCATCATTCCTTTTAATATTAAAGAATTGGGGGTTGATTTATCATTAACATCTCTAGGATCAGGAAATTTTAAAATCTTAGAAACAAAACCTAATGTGTTGTTAGAAAGAGCAGATGGTTTGATGGTGAAGTTTATTGAAATTAAAGATCCTTCGGTAAGGGCGTTGAAAATTATAAATCGAGAGATTGATTTATTACAAAATGATCTTCCATTGCCAATTATAAAATTGCTCCAAAACAAAAGAGGAATTTATACGGAAACAAAATCAGGAAGTAATGTTTCTTACATTGGATTTAATCATCAAGATCATTTAGTAAAAGATAAAGCGATTAGAAAAGCTATTGCTCATGGAATAAACCAAAAGGAAATTATCCAGTATTTCTTTAATGAACAAACTAATTTAGCAAACCAACTTTTTACTAAGGAGCATTGGGCATATACAGAATTAAAAAATTTCGATTTTAATCCTCAGTTAAGTAAACAAATATTAGTTGAGGCGGGCTATCAACTCCCTATAAATTTAGAACTTAAGACATCAACAGATTCTTTTAGAATAAAAATAGCCACTATCATTCAATCTCAATTAAAACAGGTAGGCATTAATTTAAAAATCAAAAGTCTTGATTGGAGTACTTTTTATAAGGATATTCAAAACGGAGACTTTCAAATATATTCTTTAAGCTGGGTTGGATTGAAATCTCCAGAAATATATAAACAAATTTTCTTTTCTAAAATGACTCCACCTTTTGGATTAAATCGTGGATTTTATAACAGCTTAGAGATGGACAATTTAATTGATGATGCGCTAGAAAAAAATAATTGGCAAAAAGTTGTTGCGCTGATTCATGAGGATATTTTAATGTTACCTTTATGGTTTGAGGGAAATTTTATGGCAACGCTACCCTCAATAAGTAATTATCGTTTATATCTTGATGGAAGTTGGACTGATTTAAATCATATAAGAAAAAATGATTAACATTTTTATTCAAAATCAAACTCTTGAACATATTGGAAAAAATGGCCTCTCAACTATCTTTTCAATTTCTTCATCAGGTCGTGGATTAGGACAAATTAAGGGTAGTTATTGCACTCCTCTCGGTGAACATATTGTTCGTGCCAAAATTGGGACTGATGTTCCCAAATATGGAATTTTTAAAGCAAGACGATGGACAGGTGATGTTTGGAATAAAGATAAACATTATGATTCGAATGATTTAATTCTTTCAAGAATATTATGGCTATCTGGAACACAGCTTGGATTTAATCGACTCGGAAATGTTGATACGATGCAAAGATTTATTTACATTCATGGAACACATGAAGAGGAAAAAATTGGTCAACCTGCATCTCATGGGTGCATTCGAATGCTGAATGATGATGTCATTAGTTTATTCCAGCTTGTATCTATAGGCGAGAGGGTATTAATTAATGAATAGTTATTGGCTAAAAGTAATTTTCCATTACATATTTTTAATATTTTCTGTTTATTTGATAACTTTTTTTTTAATTCGTCTTGTTCCCGGTGATCCAATTGATTTTCTTGTAGGTCAAAGTAATTTTTCTGCTGATGTAAATCAAATTAAGGAACATCTTGGGTTAGACTTATCAATATTTGAGCAAGTGGTTAAAGCTTTAAAAAATCTTTTTCAATTAGATTTTGGTCTGTCAATTCATCAAAATATTGATGTTCTATTTTTACTTAAACCAGCTCTAATAAACACAGCTTTATTGGCAATTTTATCAGTTTCAATGGCAGTCTTTATTGGTATTCCCTTGGGCCTCTTTATATCGTATTTAAATAGCAGCTTTTTAAACCAAATAACGAAATGGATAAATGCAATTTTAATTGCTATTCCATCATTTATATTAGCTCCGATTTTAATTTTATTTTTTGCGATATTTTTAGATTTACTTCCAGTAAGCGGCATGGAAAAACCATCCTCAATATTATTACCAGCAGCGACTTTATCAATAGGTTTTATTGCATATCTCGTTAAAATGACAATGGATTCTACTGAGGAACTAAAAGATTCTATTTTTATTATCGCTGCAAAATCAAAAGGTTTAAATCTATCCTATATATATTTTACTCATGTCATAAAATTAATTAGTCTTCCAATTGTTACGGCCATAGGTCTTCAGTTAGGAGGTTTGTTGTCAGGAACTATCATTACTGAAATGATTTTTAGTTGGAATGGAATAGGTAAACTTCTCATTGATTCAATTCATCAGCGCGATTATCCAATCACTCAGGCCACTGTTTTTTTTATAGCAATTAGTTATGTAACTATTAATTTTATCCTTGAATTCATATATTTAAAATTAGATCCAAGAATAAAAACTTATCATGAATAAAATTGGACTAATTTTTCCATCACTTTTTTTTATTCTTGTGGTTATGAATAGTTTTTTAGGGTGGGATCCTTATGGAATGAATTTTGATTTAATTTTAAAACCACCAGGCACCAGTGGATTCTTTGGCTATGATGATTATGGTCGAGATATCTTGATACGATTGATTAATGGTTTTTTAGTCTCTTTTGAGATTGTTGTTTTAGCAACATCCATTTCGTTTTTGATGGGAATTTGTTTAGGTTGTATTGCAGGTTACTTTAGGGGACCTGTTGATCAAATTATTACTAGCGGGATGACTATAATTCAAGCTTTTCCTGGAATTCTTTTAATTATTGCGTTAGCTGCATTTTTGGAAACGAGTTTTTGGAACATCTTAGTCGCCTTGAGTGTTACAGCTTGGATTGGATTTGCCAGAATTGCAAGAAGTCAAACTTTATCAATTAGAGAATCTGATTTTGTTAAAGCAGCTATACTGATGGGAGCAGATAGAAATAGAATTATTCTTAAACATATCATCCCTAACATCTTGGCACCTTTGTCAGTTGAATTAAATTTTACCATCGCCAATTTAATTGTGGCTGAAGCAGGATTGGCATTTCTTGGTCTAGGTTTGTCTTCGCCCTTTCCATCTTGGGGCGGAATGCTTAGAGATAGTATTGACTATTTATTAGTAGCACCACATTATGTGATTGTGGTCTCTCTGTGTATTATTTTGATGATTCTATCTTTTAATTTGATCGGCGAAGGTTTAAAAAAATATATCAATGAGTAAAATCCGTAAAAATTATCGTTACTATGACCTGGTTATGGCGGCATTTGTTACGGTACTAATTACAGCGAATATTATTGGACCTGCAAAAATTTCACAACTTGATCTCCCTCTAATTGGAACAATTACCTTTGGAGCTGGAGTTTTATTTTTTCCTATCTCCTTTATTTTTGGTGACATCTTAACTGAAGTTTATGGGTATAGTGCCTCCAGAAGAGTTATATGGACTGGATTTGCTGGATTAGCATTTGCATCATTTATGGCATGGATGATCGTGGCTCTTCCTCCCGCACCCTTTTGGGATAATCAAGAGGTTTATGAAATTGCCTTTGGGTCGGCATGGCGAGTGGCGTTAGCCGGATTAATTGCTTTTGCTGTTGGGGAGTTTGTTAACTCTTGGGTAATGGCTAAGATGAAAATATGGACTGAAGGAAAATTCTTGTGGCTAAGAACTATTTCTTCAACCATAGCAGGGGAGGGGGTGGATTCCATTATTTTTTATCCACTCGCATTTTACAACTCAGGAGTGATTCCAAATGATAAAATTTGGCTTGTTGTAGTTGCTCAATTCTTTGCAAAAACTTTGGTAGAGGTTGCTTTCACCCCCTTTATCTACAAAATAATCAATTTTCTAAAAACAAAAGAAGGCATTGATCATTATGATCACAGAACAAATTTCAATCCTTTTACATGGAAACTTTAATGCTAAAAAGTTCTATTCTGATTGATGTTGAAGGCTATGACTTATCCCAAGAAGATATAAAGAGAATTTCACACCCTTTGGTTTGTGGGGTAATTCTCTTTTCAAGAAATTATAAAAACAAAGCACAGTTATTACAGTTAATTAAACACATAAAGTTAGTTAGAGCTGATTTGCTTATATCGGTCGACCATGAGGGAGGGAGGGTACAAAGATTCAAGGAAGAATTTTTCTTATTACCATCAATGGGTAAATTAGGAGATATTTTTAATCAAGATCAAACCTTGGCTTTAAGATTGGCTGGATATTCTGGATGGCTTATTGCCAAAGAGCTTGGAGAGGTCGGAATAGATTTAAATTTTTCACCTGTTTTGGATATTAATTATGGAAAAAGTAGTGTGATAGGCAATCGATCTTTTTCAAATAATGCACAGACGGTGATTTATCTGGCAAAACAATATATAAATGGCCTAAATGCTGGAGGCATGTCAGCTGTTGGGAAACATTTTCCTGGACATGGATTTATCCCTAATGATTCTCATCATGAAATATCAACAGATTTAAGAACGATTGAAGAGATGTCTGAAGACTTAAATTGTTTTAAAAGCTTTATTGATGATGACATTGCTGCATTAATGCCAAGTCATGTAATTTACAATCAGGTTGATATCAAGCCTGCTAGTCTTTCAAAAAAATGGATTTTAGAATACTTGAGAAAAATTTTAAAATTTAAAGGAATAGTGATTTCAGATGACTTGAGTATGAGAGGGGTTGCGGACTATATTCCGGATATTTACGATCGCGTCATGGAGGCATTTGATGCTGGATGCAATATTGTATTAATTTGTAATGAGCCTAATACCGTTGATGAGCTCCTTGATCAAGTTAATCCAAAAAATGTAAAACCACAAAATTTTAAACAAATTCGATTAAATCAAGCAAAAAATGAAAACTTACGCTTTGATAATTTCACTTTAGATGAAGTAAAACACTTTATGATCAAAGAGAGTTTTGTTGAAAATGCTTGAAACTTTTAGTTATGTTATATAATCTATATGTGTGTTTAACTTATTAATTTGTAAAGGAAAATTTTATGCAAGATAACTTTAATATTGCCTCTTCGTCATCTGCGATTCAGAGCAATAAAGTTCTAAGAAGCACTTATGCGTTATTAGGCTTTTCGCTCATCCCAACAGTAATTGGGGCTCTATTAGGTATGAGCATGAGTTTTGGCTTTGCTGCACAAAGTCCAATCATGTTTAGTTTGCTAATGTTCGCAGGTATTTTTGGATTATTTTTTCTTATTTCAGCTAATAGAAATAGTAGTTTAGGGGTTGTCTTTCTTTTAGCACTTACATTTTTTCTTGGAGTGATGCTTGGTCCGATACTGCAATTTGCTTTTAGTATGAGTAATGGAGGACAAATTGTAACTCTGGCTGCCGGTGGAACCGCATCCATATTTTTAGTTCTGTCTGCTATAGCAACAACTTCAAAACGTGATTTTAGTTTTATGGGAAAATTTCTAGTGATTGGTTTAGTGTTGTTAATTCTAGCCTCGCTAGTAAATTTATTTTTTCAAGTCCCAGCTGCATCATTAGCAATCTCTGCGATCGCAGTCCTGATTTTTTCTGGTTTCATCCTGTTTGATGTGAACAGAATTGTTCGTGGAGGTGAAACAAATTACATCATGGCAACTCTTGCACTGTACATGAATATATATAATTTATTCGTGAATTTACTTCATTTGCTATTAGCATTCATGGGTAACCGTGATTAATTGATTTAAGTTTTCCAAAAGGCTACTTTTTAAGTAGCCTTTTTTATTCCTTTGCTAAATTAATTGTGTATTTCGGTATTTCAATAGTGAGGTCATCGTTTTGTATGATACTTTGACATGACAATCTTGATTTAGGCGTTAATCCCCATGCTTTATCGAGCATATCATCCTCTAAATCATCGGATGGAGGCAAAGAGGCATAACCCTCCTTAATAATCACATGGCAAGTGGTGCATGCACAGACTTTGTCACATGCATGTTCAATATCAATATTATTGTTGAGCAGGGTGTCACAAATAGTATCTCCAGGATTTGCATCAAGAAGATCTCCATCAGGGCACAGTTCTTCATGAGGTAATACAATAATTTTTGGCATAATTAATAATCTATGTTGTTAATATTTTTTCCAGAAAGAGCTGATTGAACAGAGTGATCCATTCGTTTTTCAGCAAATGAGGTACTTGCATTATTGAGTGTGTCGATAGCTTCTTTAATTTTTTGTGGATCGTTTAAATTAATCTGTTTTTTTAGATCCAATAGAGATTTTTGAATAACATGGTTCTCATTTTCATCGAGTAGATGACCGTCTTCAGTAACTGCTTTTTCAGTTAACTCTATAATTTGATTAGCTTCTACAACAATTTCAGCCAGAGATCTAAATTCTTTATCCATATTCGCATTCATATATGAATCTTCAAGCATTTTCCTAATAGACTTATCATCGATGCCATAAGAGGGCTTAACTTCAACTTTTGTTTTATTCCCTGTGGTTAATTCTTCTGCAGACACGGTAAGCATACTGTCTGCATCAACTTGGAATATTACTCTCACTTTTGCGGCACCTGCGGGTAAAGGGGGTATATCTTTAAGAATAAATTCGGCCAATGATCTATTTTCAGAAACTTTTTCTCGCTCACCTTGAACTACATGAATTTTCATCATCGTTTGTCCATCTTTATAAGTAGTAAACTCTTGTGCTTTAGCAATCGGGATTGTTGAGTTTCTTGGGATGATTTTTTCTACTAAGTCACCCATAGTTTCAATTCCTAGAGACAAAGGAGTTACATCAAGAAGAAGCGTGTCATCATCACTCTGTCCAGACAAGGCTTGAGCCTGTCTAGCAGCTCCTAGGGCTACCACCTCATCAGGGTTTAAGTCATTTAGTAGCGACTGTTTAAAAAATTGTCGGATATATTTTTGAATCACAGGCATTCGAGTTGATCCACCAACCATAACTACTCCGTCAATGTCGGTCACATTTAAGTCAGCATCAAATAAAGCATTTTTTACGCATTGTACAGTTTTATCGATTAGGTTGACTGCCAAATTTTCAAAGGTTTTGGAAGATAAGCTTACATTTAAATTATGATTTTTGAAATTAAATTGTTCACTCAAATGATCATCTTTGGTTAATTTTTCCTTGATCATTTTTGCAATATTATTTAACTTTTCATGATCCTCAGAGTTAAGATGTTCAAGAGCATTTTGTTTAATTATTTCATGTTTAATGATTTGATCGAAATCATCACCTCCCAAAGAGGCATCCCCATTCGTTGATAAAACTTCAAAAATTCCTTTGCTAAATCTTAAAATAGAGATATCAAAAGTACCACCCCCTAGATCATATATTGCATAGACACCCTCTTTTTTTGTATCTAATCCATAGGCAAGTGCCGCTGCTGTAGGTTCATTGATAAGTCTTAAAACATTTATTCCAGCCAGTTGTGCAGCGTCCTTGGTAGCCTGTCTTTGCCCTTCATCAAAATATGCAGGAACGGTTATAACTGCTCCAAAAATATCATCTTGAAATCTTTCAGTCGCAATCTGTTTTAATTTCTTTAAGATTTCAGATGATATTTCAACAGGAGTTTTGAGACCTTGTTGTGTTTGTATAAAAATATCTTCACGTTCTTTATCTATTTTGAAAGGCAGAGCATGGGTATCAATATCTTTGAGTTTTTTCCCTAGGTATCTTTTAATACTACTAATTATATTTTTATGTTCTGGAATGTCATGTCCAACTAAAACTTCATTTTCATCATATAAAACTTTTGAAGGAATGAGGCGATGTTCACCATCTGAAAGGATTATGGGGACTCCACTTATCACTGAAGCCACTAAAGAGTTTGTTGTTCCCAAATCAATGCCAACGGATAGCCTTCTTTGATGAGGTTCTGTGCTTTTTCCTGGTTCTGAGATTTGAAGAAGTGCCATTAAATTGTTTGATGCATCCTTTGTTTTAATTTTGTCTTAAATTTGCTTAAAAATATTAATTCATTCATTTTATTTGATGCTTCAACCAGATTTTTTTGATTAAATAAGATTGTAAGTTTTTCGATTTCACATGCAAGAATTTGTGCTATTTCTTTGTGAAGCATTTCAATTTTATTTAAATGATGAGAATTTTCTTCAAGATAATCTTCATATTCCATTTGTTTAATGAGGAATTCAGGATTTGTTTGGTTATTTAGCTCTATCTTGTTGCATTTAAGCAAATACTCGGCTCTTTTTAGATCATCCTTTAAAATCGCAAACCCATCGTTAATCATTGATGAATTAAGTAAAGCTAAAGTTTTCTCATGATCTGAAGAAGATGCGTAATTGTCAGGATGATATTTTTTTTGCAACTCCAGGAATTTCTTTTTTAGATTATTTTGACAGATTTCAAATGTTGGTTTTATTTCAAAGATTTCAAAAAATTTCATTACACAGTAAAACTTTCACCACAGCCACATTCATCTTTCACATTGGGGTTATTAAATTTAAACCCCTCATTAATACCCTCACGGGTAAAATCAAGTTCAGTTCCATCGATATAAACTAAGCTCTTAGGATCAACATAAATTTTTATATTATTACTTTCAAATACCACATCCTCTGGGTTTTGCTGGTCCAAAAACTCAAGAGTATAGGCCATTCCTGAGCATCCTGTGGTTTTTACACCCAATCTTAATCCAATCCCCTTGCCCCGGTTTTTTAAGTATTTATCAACTCTTTCTGCAGCTTTTTTTGTTAACGAGATTGCCATTTATTTTTTACTTTTTAAATCATTGATAGCAGCTTTAATCGCATCTTCAGCTAAAACAGAACAATGAATTTTTACAGGAGGTAACGCAAGTTCTTCAGCGATAGCAGAATTTTTAATTGATTCTGCTTCATCAAGAGTTTTACCTTTGAGCATTTCAGTCACTAAGCTACTAGATGCTATGGCTGAACCACATCCATATGTTTTAAATTTAGCATCTTCTATAAGTCCGTTTTTGCCTAATTTAATTTGTAATTTCATGACATCACCACACGCTGGAGCACCTACCATACCAGTTCCTACATTGGGATCATTTTTATCTAAAGATCCAACATTTCTTGGATTTTCATAATGATCTAAAACTTTATCGCTATAAGCCATTTAATTTCTCCTTTATTTAATGAGCAGCCCACTCAACTTTTTCAAGATCAACACCATCTTTGAACATTTCCCAAAGAGGGGATAACTCTCTTAATTTGCCAATTTTCTGTTTTAATAAGTCTATTGCATGATTGATGTCTTCTTCAGTGGTGTAACGCCCGATTGAAAACCGAATTGAGCTATGTGCTAATTCATCAGACCGCCCTAAAGCTCTGAGAACATAACTAGGTTCTAAACTGGCAGATGTACATGCAGATCCACTAGAGACCGCAATATCTTTAATAGCCATAATTAAAGACTCTCCTTCAACATAATTAAAACTAATGTTGAGATTGTGGGGAACTCTATGGTTAAGATCACCATTCACATAAACCTCTTCAATTTCTGTGAGACCTTTTAATAATTGATCATGTAGTTTTTTAATTCTTTTATTTTCATCATGCATCTCTTCTTTTGCTATCTTAAAAGCTTCCCCCATACCGACAATTTGGTGAGTAGCTAATGTTCCTGAGCGCATTCCACGCTCATGGCCTCCACCATGCATTTGAGCTTGCAGTCTAATTCTTGGTTTGCGTCTGACATATAAGGCGCCAATGCCCTTAGGACCATAAGTTTTATGAGCAGAAAAACTCATGACATCCACAGGTAATTTGGTTAAGTCGATATCAACTTTTCCAGTGGCTTGAGCAGCGTCCACATGGAAAATTACATTATGTTCTCTACAAATATTTCCAAGTGAATGAATATCTTGAATCACACCGATTTCGTTATTAACAAACATCACTGAAGCTAACACCGTATCAGGCCTTATTGCAGCTTTAAACTTTTCAATATTAATTAAGCCATTAGGTTCAGGAGTGAGATAAGTTGCCTCATAGCCAATTCTCTCTAGCTCTCTAAATGCATCAATTACAGCTTTATGTTCAGTGGCTACAGTAATAATATGTTTACCTTTATCTTTGCTATAAAATTCGGCGATGCCTTTAATAGCAAGATTATTTGATTCAGTAGCACCACTGGTCCACACAATTTCTTTAGGGTCAGCATTAACAAGATCAGCGACATGCCTTCGCGCTTCTTCAACTGCTTTTTCAGCTGTCCATCCATACGGATGACTTCTGGACGCAGGATTACCAAATTCCTCAGTGATAAACGGAATCATTTTTTCAGCTACCCTCTTGTCAACTGGGGTGGTCGCTGAATAGTCCATATAAATCGGTAATTTCATTTTTTTTCCTTATTTAATTCAGTATTGAAGTGTAGGTTAATAAGCGGTTAACCTCTAATTTAATTTTTTCCAGCAAGAAAACAATATCTTCTTTCGTATTTTGGTCGCCAAGACTCAATCGAACTGCACTTTGTGCTTGTTGATCTTCTATGCCCATCGCTAAAAGTACATGACTTGGTTCTTTATTATTCGAGGAACAAGCTGATCCACTAGCAATACCAATTCCATGTTTATCTAATGCAGTTATCAGTGTTGCCCCATCAATATTTGGGAAACCAAAAAAACTCGTATTGCTAACTCTTGGACTGGCTTCAGCAAAAATAACTCCACCTAAGAGCTTGATATTTTTTTCAAAAAAATCTCTTAATTCTTTTAAATGGACTGTTTTTTTTAATTTCTCTTTGGCAAGTTCGCAAGCTTTTCCAAAACCAACAATAGATGCAATATTTTCAGTACCACTTCTTAACCCAGACTCTTGTCCTCCACCATAGATTAGTGGTTCAATATCTAACCCATTTTTTATAACTAAAGCTGCAATACCTTGAGGACCATTTACTTTATGACTTGAAATGCTCATCGCATCTAAATTTAGATCATTAAACTCCAATTTAATTTTTCCCAGAGCCTGGACTGCATCGCTATGCAGTAAAACATTGCTGCCTAAATTTTCTTTTATTTTTTTTAAGTCATGAATAACGCCAGATTCATTATTTACATACATTAAACTCACGATATTGATGTCATTTTTATTTAATTTTTTAAAAAATGTTTCATCAACTTCCCCGGATGTTTTCACAGGTATTACTTCAGAAAAAATTCCAATATTTTGAAGTTGTTGCATCGGTTTAGAGATACAAGGATGCTCAGTCGCGCCATAAAAAAATTTGGCATCTGGATTCACTTTTGCCATGCCATTGACGAACCAATTGTTACTTTCACTTCCGCTGGATGTAAAAAAGACTTCTTTGGGTAAAGCTCCCACTGCATTTGCTACCTTGATTCTTGCTTCTTCCACAAGGCGGTGAGCTTTTCGACCAAAGGAATGATTACTTGATGGATTTCCAAGTTGAGAGCCCCAGCACTCTTGCATGCTTTGTATCACCTCAGGATCAACTATAGTCGTTGCATTATTATCAAAATAAAGTGAGCTCAAACTCTAACTCCATTATCTTTCGCATAATGATTTTCGAAAAAATCAATTCGATGGTCTTTTTTATCGTTTTGACTGATGTGATAGTTATCGTACAAGTCTTGAAGGGATAAGCTATCGAGATAACTTAATATTTTTTTGTTGACTGAAATCCATAAATCGTGGGTCATGCATCGATTTCCCGCGTGACAATTTTCTGTACCCCCACACTGCGTAGCATCAATTTTTTCATCAACAGCTGCAATAATTTGCCTGACTGTAATTTCAGTATAAGCTCTGATGATTTTGTATCCTCCACCAGGACCCCTAATACTAGATACTATTTCTCGTCTTCTAAGTTTACTGAATAACTGCTCCAGATAAGACAAAGAAATACCTTGTCTTTCAGATACGGCAAGCAACGTGACAGGACCCTGTTTTTGATTGAGGGCAATGTCTAAAATTGCAGAAACTGCAAATCTACCTTTTGTCGTTAATTTCATAATTATAATTATATAAAAACTTGACTATTTTGATCAACTATTAATTGATAAAGTTCAATTATTTATGTTTCAAAGCATCGATTTCTTTTTGTTGTTTGTCGAGCAAGGCTAAAATCTCGTCAATTGATTTAAGCACAGGATCAGACGGATCTTTGCCAACAGCATAGGCACTAAATTTATTTAAATTTTGATCACTTTCGATAATTTTGGCTGGAATACCCACAGCAGTAGAATCCTCAGGAATGTCCGACACAACGACGGCATTAGAACCTATCTTCGAATTTTTACCTATCATTATTGGACCCAATACTTTTGCCCCCGCACCAATCACTACGTTATCACCAAGTGTTGGATGCCTTTTGCCTTTTTTCCAAGTTGTCCCTCCAAGCGTTACCCCATGGTAAAGGGTACAATCATTACCAATAATTGAAGTTTCTCCTATCACGACTCCCATGCCATGATCAATAAAAAATCTTTGCCCAATTTTTGCACCCGGATGTATTTCTATCCCAGTGAGTAAGCGTCCAAGATGTGAAACCATGCGCGCAATCAATTTTAATTTTAATAGCCATAAACGGTGAGCAAGCCGATGTAAAAGGACGGCATGGACCCCAGGGTAGGTCATTAAAATTTCAATAAAGTTTCGAGCAGCAGGGTCTCTTTGAAAAACAACAGCTAAATCATCTCGAAATTGTTTAAAAAACATAATTTTCGTCTTGCAAGTAAAAATAGAATCAGAATGTTATCACAAATAATAACTGACTAAAATAGTTGGTTTCTAATCAATTTTTTTATTAATTTGATTTAAAATCCCTCTAAAAATATTGACTTCATCTTTATCCATTTGAATTCTATTAAACATCAGTCTTATTCGATGCATGAGTCTTTTGCCTTGAACTTTATCGTATAACTCTAAATTTTTTAATGTGTCTTCAAGGTGTGCATAAAAGCCATTCTGCTCGGCAAAGCTGGCTATTTCTCTCTCTTTAGTTATCGTATTAAATTCTTTTAGATTGATCTCCTGTCGAAGCGCATAGGCTATTACCTGAACCGCTTGAGATAAATTTAGTGAGGAATAGCTCTTGTTGGCATCAATATAGCCTAGATAATGACAATGTTGAATTTCATCATTAGACAGACCTGAGGTTTCATTGCCGAAAAACAGCCCAATTTTATTAGTGATGCCAAGCTCAATTATTTTTTTAGCTACCTCATCCGAAGACAGGTGTGCTTGAGTTAATTCTCGTCTACGTGCCGTAAATCCAATAATGATATTGTTATGAGCTAAGGCCTCCTCGATATTGGTAATAACCTTTGCTTTTTCAAGAACATCTGTAGCTCCTGAGGCTAACGCATCTGCTTCTGAATGAGGAAATTTTTCTGGACATAATAACGTAAGTTTATTAAAGCCCATCGTTTTCATTGCTCTTGCCGAGGCGCCAATATTACCAGGGTGACTGGTATGAGACAGAATAAAAGTTATATTTTTGTAAATTTCTTTTTTTGAATTCATTTTATTCCATTAGAATGACACATTATTATTAATTAAGAAATTCGTACGGAAAAAAAATGCACCCAATGCTCAATACTGCAGTTAAAGCAGCTCGAAAAGCGGGCTCAATGATATTAAGAGCTGCAGAGGATATCGATCAGTTAACAGTAAAAAATAAATCTGCTAATGATTTTGTATCTGAAGTTGATTTAGCTTCTGAAGAAATAATTATCGATACGCTAAAAGCGGCATATCCCACTCACGGTTTTTTGGGAGAAGAGTCTGGATTTAATGATAATAATTCCGAGTTTATTTGGATCATTGATCCATTAGATGGTACAACAAATTTTCTTCATCAATATCCTCAATATTGTGTTTCTATTGCGTTAATGCATAAAGGTGAAATCACCCAAGCAGTTATTTATGACCCTAATCGTAATGATTTGTTTACGGCAACAAAAGGCAGGGGTGCCTTTTTAAATGATCGGCGTCTCAGAGTCTCAAAAAAGACAAAATTAAAAGAGTCTATTATTGGAACTGGGTTTCCTTTCAGAGATTTTTCTCATTTACCGAGCTACTTAAAAATGTTTGAGGAAATGGTGCTCAGCACTTCAGGAATTAGAAGACCTGGTTCTGCAGCTCTGGATTTAGCCTATGTTGCTGCCGGTTGGTTTGATGGTTTTTGGGAGATAGGTTTATCTAAATGGGATATTGCAGCGGGAGCTTTATTGGTGAAGGAAGCAGGGGGCATTGTTTCTGATTTTAACGAAAAACAAGCTTGGCTGAAAACAGGCAATATTCTCGCTTCTAATGGAAAAATTTATGATGATTTTATTAAGATTGTGCAAAAACACATGAGTGATGAATTAAAACATCAATGATGATGGTGTCCACCAGGACCGTGGACATGTTTATGTTGAATTTCTTCTTGATTGGCTGAGCGAACCTCCACAATTTTTGCCTTAAACATGACCCTTTGTCCTGCATAAGGATGGTTGCCATCAACAACAACTTTACCATCAGCGATATCAGTAACAGTAAATACGACCACATCGCCTGATTCATCCTCTCCCTCAAATTGCATGCCCACTTTAACATTTTTCTCGGGAAATTTATCGGCAGACTCAATGTTTACTAAGTCTTCGTCGTATTCTCCAAAAGCATCTTTCGGTTCAAGTGATACCTCTACCTCATCCCCTTGGGCTTTGCCATGGATAGCTTCCTCAATTTTGGGAAAAATATTGTCGAAACCCCCGTGAAGGTATGAAATTGGCTCTTTACTTTTTTCTAAAGTTTTTCCATCACTGTCTGTGAGTTCAAAATCGATGGTAACCACAGTGTTCATTGAGACTTTCATTTTTTTTCCTAACTTTTTTTATTTAATTGTATCACTGTATCAACTGCTTTTTCTGCTTTCAGTGGGTAGTCTTTGCTAAAATGTAAGCCTCGACTTTCTTTTCTTCGAAGCGCAGAAATTACGATTAATTCAGACACTTGAAGTAAATTTCTGAGTTCAATCAAGTCAGCACTGATATGAAAATTATTATAATAATGTTGTACCTCATCTTTTAACAGTTCAATTCGATCATATGCCCGTTTAAGGCGTTGGTTTGTGCGCACAATACCGACATAGTTCCACATAAATCTTCTCAGCTCATTCCAAACTTGCAAAATCATCACAGCTTCATCGGGATTGGACACACGACTCTCATCCCATTCCGGCAGAGGTATATGCTTGAAGCTAAGATTTTCAGAAATATGTTTAACTGCTGAGGATGAAAAGACTAAACATTCAAGTAAAGAATTACTGGCTAGTCTATTCGCTCCATGAAGCCCTGTACAGGCTGTTTCGCCTACGGCATATAATCCCTCAAGAGTCGTCATAGCATTGAGGTCAGTTGCCACCCCACCACATGAATAATGCGCTGCAGGAACAACAGGGATTGGCTCACAGGTCATATCAATATCGAGTTTTAAGCAATGAGAGTAAATACTTGGAAACCTTTTTTTAATATATGCTTTGTCCAGCATTGATATATCTAAATACACATGCTCTAAACCATATTGTTTCATTTCGCTATCAATGGCTCGAGCTACAATATCACGAGGAGCAAGATCTGCTAACTCATGATATTTGTGCATGAATTTTTCACCATTCGGCAGGAGAAGAATTCCGCCTTCACCACGAACAGTTTCGGATATTAAAAAAGAGCGTTCCATGGGGTGATAGAGGCAAGTTGGATGAAATTGAATGAATTCCATATTTCGAATTTCACATCCAGCTCGCCATGCCATAGCAACTCCATCACCTGTGCTTACCGGAGGGTTAGTGGTATACAAATAAGCCTTTGATGCTCCTCCGGTGGCTAAAATAGTTTTTTTTGCAGAAATGGTAAACACTTTCCCTGTTCGATTTTCTAAAATATACGCACCCAGGCATCTCTCTGGTAAATCTTTATTTTTAAGCTTGGTCGAGACAATTAAATCTACGGCTGAATGCTCCTCAAAAACAGTGATATTCTTCTGTTGGAGGACCTTTTGGATCAAATTATCTTGTATGGCTTTTCCGGTAAAATCAGCGACATGCGCTATTCGATTTAATGAATGACCCCCTTCTCGCGTTAGATGAAGAGAATTTTTGCCATCAATTTTTGTGAATTCAACTCCCTGGTCTATGAGCCATTGAATGCATAAATCGCTATTTCGAACGACATGCCTTACAGTTTCCAATTGACATAAACCAGCCCCAGCTGAAATCGTATCTTGTTCATGCAAATCAAAATTATCATCATTGTTAATCGCTCCAGCCACACCACCTTGAGCCCAATGGCTTGAGCTGAGTGATAGCTGTCTCTTAACAATAATGGCAACTGATATATTATGAGCAAATTTTAGTGCAGAAGAGAGTCCTGCAAGGCCAGCCCCTATGATTAAGACATCAAATTGCATGTAATTATTTGAACCTTTCGATTGAAAGGCTATCACAAGTAAAAGCAAGGAGTATTGAATGCATAATCTAAAAGTTGTTGAATCTAATAGAAGAGTGTACAGTGAAAAATCTGACACACAAAGTAAGAATAATATGAATTTTCCTCCGAAAAATCCGGAGCGCGAAATAGATCAAAAACTTGTAGAAAAAGCCCAAAAAGGGGACAAACAGGCTTTTGGCATCCTTGTAGAAAAATATCACAAAAAGCTATACCGCTTACTTTCGAGAATGGTGCGCGATCAGTCTGAAATAGAAGACATAGTGCAAGACTCTTTTATCAAGGCATACCGTGCGATAAATAATTTCCGTGGCGATAGTGCTTTTTATACCTGGCTTTACCGGATCGGTGTGAACACGGCTAAAAATCATTTAATGGCTCTCGGTCGCAGACCAAAGGCGATGAATGAGGTAGAACTTGAAGATATTGAGAATTTTGATGATGCGGGTGATTTAAGGACATACGAGACTCCCGAGAGCGCTATGATGACCAAGGAAATTGCAGCAACCGTTAACGACACCATTGAACATCTTCCTGAAGAGTTAAGGTCAGCCATCACCCTTCGCGAAATGGATGGTTTGAGCTATGAAGAAATTGCTGAGATTATGGATTGCCCAATCGGAACTGTGCGTTCGAGAATATTTAGAGCTCGGGAATCGATTGCAGAAAAATTAAAACCCTTAATAGAAACATCTAATAAAAGATGGTAAAAATTATACGATTATTACGTAAGGAACTACATTAAATGTCTGAAAGAGTATCGTCAATTTTTGATAATGAGTTGAAAGGTAAAGATCTTGATATCAGCCTCAATGAGCTAGCAAAAAATCCTAGTGCTTTATCAAAATATAAAACATATCAAATGATTAGCGATGTGTTAAATAATGAGTATTCAGAAGTTGACCCTATGCTGACTTCAAAAATCATGTCAAAAATTAATAATGAACCTACTCAGTTTAATAATGGTTTCTTTAGACCCAATCAATCTTCAGTTAGTTTTGATTATAAGAAATATGTGCTTGTATTTACATTAGGGCTAGTAGTTGCTTTAGTCATATCCTGGGCTACAAATTTTTATTTCAATGCATCGTCCAATAATTTTTCGTCAAATGATTTTTTAGCGTCTGACGATGTATCTCTTGAAATTATTGAAGATCATTTTTCAAATACAACACGAAATCCAAATTACTATTTAGAAGCTGGATATCAGCCCAATATTTAGTATGCTTAGATTCCTATTCCTCCTATTTGTCTCTTTTTCAGGGATGGCTGCCTCTGAGTCGGATCTTTGGGAAAAAATTAAGCAAGCATCTCTTGCAAGCCAAAACCTCTGCTATTCAGGGATATTAAATACCGTTGATGAAAAACAAGATATAAGCTCAACTCGGATGATTCATGTCAATCATAAAAATGAAGAATTTTTGAAAATTGAAAAAATAGATGGTGCGCCTAATTTATTATTGATGCATCAAACAGATGCGGTTTTATACGACAATGATCATGACAAGATTCTTATCAAGAGAAAAAAAAATGCTCGTCTGTTTCCTAATATTTTTCCAACAAGCGTTGAAAAGTTAAAGGAAAATTATTCTATTTTTAATGGGGGGGCGTTCCGAGTGGCAAATCGACCATCGACAATGTTTGTGCTAAGCCCAAAAGATCAATATCGTTTTAATTATCATTTATGGCTTGATGATGAGAGCAGTTTACCTCTTAAATTAATGGTCATTGATAATAATCAAAAAACCATTGAAAACATCTCTTTTGCAAATTTAGAATTTCTTTCCAATGAGGATGTGAGCTGGTTTCGTCCAAATCTTGATCCTCAAAAAAAATATATTATTAACGAAGAAAATCAATTATCACAATCTGTCCGAAAATTTTGGAGTATTGAACAATTACCTCAAGGTTTTGAGGAGATGAGTTACACGGCTAAACGTTACTCAGGTTTGAATGCGATTGCCCACCAAGTGGTATTCACTGATGGCTTATCCTTTATTTCAGTCTTTATACACCCTGTTCCTAAGAATCAAAAACCGCAAACTGGTTCGACTCGAAGGGGATCAAACAATATTCATGCTCAATACAAACAAGGTTATCAGATCATGGCAGTCGGAGCTGTTCCAATGACTACTTTGTCTAGCTTGACTGATAACGTCAAATTAAGTAATGAGTGATAAAGGCATTGTAGTCAAGATTACGAGCTCTAAAATTTTTTTAGAGTCATATCGTGATCAACCCTGTGGCTTATGTGGTAAAAACCAAGGCTGTGGTAACTCCCTGTGGGGTAAATTTTTGAATCATAAAAGTGATATGATCGCGGTTGATAATAATGTTAAGGTAAAGCAAGGAGACATCGTCAATATTCATTATGATGAAAGAAAGCTTTTAAAAATTTCTCTAATGATTTATTTTGTTCCACTCGCGTCACTCTTGTTTTTTTTATCATTGGCACAATATTATTTGAATAGTGTGGGTTATTCCTTATTGGGGGCTATTTTCGGTATTTTTTTTGGGATTCTAATAAGTCGAAAGTATACAAAATCCTCAGGCTTGGATTTGAATCTGACAATCAGTAAATAAGTTTATTTAGGAGATGTTTTTTTATGAAATGCTTTAAAACTGTAATTTCATTATGTGCAATCTTGATTTCATTAATCAGTAATGCAATCACTCTTCCTGACTTTACCGAGCTTGCTGAAAATCAAGGAAAAACAGTTGTCAATATTACCTCAATCAAAAACACCGTGACGCCAGCAGGCAACACACCGCCTTTTCCATACGATGAACATTTGCAAGAGTTTTTTAAGCGATTTGGTATACCTGGTTTCCCGGGGGGAATGCCTCCGAATGGAAATACAGCTCCACAGGAAAAGCAAGTCATGGGAACCGGCTCAGGCTTCATTATTGATCCCAAAGGTATTGTGATCACAAATGCGCATGTGGTAAATGATGCAGATACGGTTGTAGTTAAATTAAATGATCAGAGAGAAATTCAAGCTGAGGTGCTTGGGGTTGATAAAAGGACCGATGTTGCGGTTTTAAAAATTAAGGCAGACAATTTACCTAAAGTAACTATTGGCGACCCTGCAAAACTTAAGGTCGGCGAGTGGGTGGCGGCTATTGGCTCACCTTTTGGTCTGGAAAGCACCATGACTGTTGGAGTTGTGAGTGCGTTGGGCAGAAATTTACCGCAAGAAAATTATGTGCCTTTTATTCAAACGGATGTAGCAATTAATCCTGGTAATTCAGGCGGGCCATTATTTAATACTTCAGGTGAAGTTGTAGGAATTAATTCCCAAATATATTCGAGAACAGGGGGGTATATGGGACTCTCTTTTGCGATTCCGATCGATGTTGCCATTAATGTGGCTGAGCAACTGCAAAAAGATGGAAAAGTTTCAAGAGGTTGGCTGGGAATTGCCATTCAAGAAATTAGCAAAGAACTTTCAGAATCATTTGGAATGAAAACTACCCAAGGTGCGCTGGTTGCCGGCGTGGAAAAAGAGTCTCCAGCTGAGAAGGGTGGACTTAAACCTGGCGATGTGATTCTTAAGTTTAATGAAAAAGACATTAAAACATCCTCAGATTTACCCAAATTTGTTTCTACGACAAAGCCAAATACAGAAGTGGCTGTTGTCATCTTAAGACAAGGGAAAGAACAAAGTTTAACCATAACCATTGGTGAAATGCCGACTGATGACATGGTGGTTGCGCGAAAAAATTCTGAACAAGCCAAAAAAAATAGAATTGGATTGGTTGTGAAAGATTTGACACCACAGCAGAAAAAGCAAATCAAAGAAAATGCTGGTGTTTTAGTCGTCGAAGCTGCAGATGCTGCGCTGAATGCCGGGATTAGACAAGGTGATGTGATTTTAGGATTAAATAATAATCCCATCACATCAGCGCAGTCGTTTAATCAAGCCATTAAAAAAATTGCAAAAGGCAAAACGATTGCTTTATTGGTTTACCGTAACGGGGATACGCTTTACGTTCCAATTAAAATAACCAATTAGAATTGATTAGGGTAAAATCACAAATTCAAAGGCGCGTAGGCGCCTTTATTTGTTCATATTATTAAACTTTCATGCAAAAAAATATTAGAAACTTTTCAATAATTGCTCACATTGACCATGGTAAATCTACGCTAGCCGATCGCTTAATCCAGTCATGTGGGGGTTTACAGGATCGAGAAATGGATGACCAAGTTCTTGACTCGATGGATCTTGAGCGCGAACGAGGCATTACCATTAAAGCTCAAACAGTGACTTTGAAATATAAAGCCAATAATGGACAGGATTATATTTTAAATTTAATTGATACCCCTGGGCATGTTGATTTTACTTATGAGGTCAGTCGCTCACTGGCAGCCTGTGAAGGCGGATTATTGGTGGTGGATGCTTCTCAGGGAGTTGAAGCGCAAACAGTCGCCAATTGTTATACGGCACTGGATCAAAATGTCGAAGTCTTTACCGTGCTCAACAAAATTGATCTGGCATCAGCTGATCCTGAGCGGGTCAAAGGCGAAATAGAGGATGTTATTGGCATTGATGCATCAGATGCAATTCCTTGTTCGGCGAAAACCGGTTTGGGAATTCCAGACATATTAGAAAAAATAGTCTCCTTTGTTCCTCCACCTAAAGGCGACCCAAAAAATAATCTCCAAGGTTTAATCATTGATGCATGGTTTGATAATTATGTGGGCGTGGTTATGTTGGTGAGAATTGTCGAGGGCGTGTTAACGACCAAAGACAAAATAACTTTAATGTCGAATGGGCGATATTTTAATGCCGATCAAGTTGGTGTTTTTACACCAAAACCACTCATCAAAGAAAAGCTTGAGGCAGGTGAAGTGGGTTTTGTGATTGCTGGAATCAAAGAATTAGCAATCGCTAAAGTGGGAGATACCATTACCCATACGGCAAAACCGGCAGAATCGCCGTTACCGGGATTTAGAGAAATCAAACCTCAAGTGTTTGCAGGTCTTTATCCGGTCGAGTCCAATCAATTTGAGGCACTCAGAACCTCTCTTGAGAAGTTAAGCTTAAATGATGCTTCGTTACATTTTGAACCAGAAAATTCAAGTGCGCTTGGGTTTGGTTTTCGATGCGGATTTTTAGGTCTGCTGCATATGGATATTATTCAGGAAAGGTTGGAGAGAGAATACGAGATGGAACTGATTACTACTGCACCAACAGTGGTATATGAGTTATTGTTAAAAAATGGGGACATAAAACAAATTGAAAATCCATCAAAACTTCCTGATCTTTCAACCATCGAGGAAATTCGTGAACCTATAATTACCTTAAATATTTTAATGCCCCAAGATTATGTTGGGCCTGTTATGACTTTAGCCAATGAAAAGAGAGGCGAACAAAAAAATATGCAATACTTGGGGAGACAGGTCATGCTCACCTATGAAATCCCATTAAATGAGGTGGTATTGGATTTTTTTGATAAGTTAAAATCTGTCTCGAGAGGATATGCCTCCATGGATTATGATTTTTTAGAATTTAGAGCCTCTGATCTGGTTAAATTAGATATTCTTGTTAATGGTGAGCGAGTCGATGCGCTATCAACCATTGTGCATCGGTTAAATAGTAAATATAGAGGGCGAGATCTAGCTGCTAAAATGAGAGAATTGATTCCAAGGCAAATGTTTGATGTAGCCATTCAATCGGCAATTGGAGCGAATATTATTGCTCGTGAGACGGTAAAAGCTATGCGAAAAAACGTTTTGGCCAAATGTTATGGCGGTGACGTGAGTAGAAAAAGAAAATTGTTAGAAAAACAAAAAGAAGGAAAAAAGAGAATGAAACAAGTGGGTAATGTTGAAATACCTCAAGAAGCTTTTTTAGCGATTTTGAAAGTGGATGAGAAATGATTTTTGCAATCATCTTAATGGCGTCAACCTTATTATTTGGCTTAGTTTTCCTGGTTGATGTTTTATTTAAAATTTCACAGTCCTCATCAAATTCGTGGCTATTAAAAGGAATAAAAATTGCCCGAGAATTTTTCCCCATTCTGTTGTTAGTGTTTGTCATTAGAACGTTCTTGATTGAGCCATTCAAGATTCCATCAGGTTCTATGATGCCGACATTAATTGCGGGTGATTTCATTGCCGTTAATAAATTTGCTTACGGATTGCGATTGCCGGTCTTTAATAAATTAATTTATAAAATTGGATCTCCTCAACGAGGGGATGTTTTTGTGTTTCATTACCCAAAAGATCCCTCCATTGATTATATTAAAAGAGTGATTGGTCTTCCGGGGGATACCATCCGCTATGACAACAAAAAATTATTTATTAATAATCAAGCATTGCCACAATCCTTCTTAGGAAATTATGAGTATCAGCTAAATGCGGACTTGAGTCTGAAAGCCAAAGAATTTCTAGAGACAAATAATAACCTGAGTCATTCGATTTTGATTCATGACATCCCATCGGAAACTATTGAATTTATCGTTCCTGAGGGTCATTATTTTGCTATGGGGGACAATAGAGATAATTCATCAGACAGTCGAGTATGGGGATTTGTCCCAGACCATTTGCTGGTGGGTAAAGCGTTTGTGATTTGGTTAAACTTTAATGATTTTAATCGTATAGGTTCTTGGATTAAATAATGGATGATTTGACAATAAAACAATTAATTGAATTATTAAATTATTCTTTTAAAGACATTAAGCTGCTAGAAAAGGCTTTGACGCATCGAAGTTATGATGGGGAAAATAATGAACGTCTGGAATTTCTTGGAGATAGCATACTTAATTTTACGATTGCGGAGTCATTGTTTAAAAAATTTCCCAATTTGCCTGAAGGTGATTTAAGTCGACTCAGGGCCTCATTAGTCAAAGCAAGTGCTTTGGCAGAGGTGGCTTCTAAAATAAAGTTAGGTGACTTTATTCTACTTGGTGAAGGCGAATTAAAAAGTGCGGGATGGAAAAGGCCTTCAATTCTTGCAGACTGTTTTGAAGCGATTATTGGCTCTTTATATTTAGATGGAGGTTTGGCACCTGCGCAACAGTTTATCCTCAATAATTTTAATGATTGGTTAGATCAAATCAATCCAGCAAGAATTGATAAGGATGCAAAAACAGCATTACAAGAACTTTTGCAATCTAAAAAATTAATGCTTCCAAAGTATGAAGTGATTGAAATTAAAGGTGAAGCGCATGCTCAGGAATTTATTGTAAGGTGTTCGGTTCAACAATTAAGCCTATCGGCTGAAGCTTCAGGTCCTTCAAGGCGTGCGGCAGAACAAGAGGCGGCTAACATTACCATGCCATTGGTAAAAGAAAAATTAACATGATGGACCAAAGATGCGGCAAGGTAGCAATCATCGGTCAACCTAATGTTGGCAAGTCTACCTTACTCAATTTTATTCTGGGCCAGAAACTGTCCATCACCTCCAGAAAAGCACAAACCACGCGAAATCAGATCTTAGGAATCCATACTCTAGAGAATACACAGTATATATTTGTTGATACCCCCGGCTATCAGCAAAAATTCTTAAATGAAATGAACAAAAGAATGAATAAATCTGTAACTTCAGTGATGCATGATGTCGATTTAGTCATTTTTATGTCTGAGCCCAACGAATTAAATGAGGTTGAAAAAAAACTATTAGATCAGATCCCAAAAAGTGTCCCCATCATCAATCTCATCAATAAAATTGATAAAATTAAAAATAAGAATCAGATCTTAGAGTTAATAAAACTCAATACAGAGCTCGATTTTTTTAAAAAAATTATCCCTGCCTCGATTAAGCTCAAAGATAACCAACGAGTGATCTTGGATGAAATTCGAGAATTTCTTCCACAGCAACCGTTTATTTTTGATGCGGATGAAATTACTGATAAAAATGAACGATTTTTAGCAGCTGAAATCATTCGCGAAAAAATCTTTCGTTTAACGGGAGACGAACTTCCTTATGTGATTGCCGTTGAAATAGATGATTTTCAGACCACAGGCAATTTAAGAAGAGTATTTGCATCGATTTTAGTCGACAAAGACAGTCAAAAGCCATTACTCATTGGAAAAAATGGTGAAAAACTCAAAAAAATATCCTCAGATTCGCGCAGGGATATGGAAAAATTATTTGGCTCTAAAGTGTGGTTGGAAGTTTGGGTCAAGGTGCAAAAAAATTGGTTCGATGATGCCAGAGCATTAAAGTCATTGGGAATATAATGCAATGCGTTTTGATGAGCAAAATATTTATATTCTTCACACCTATCCTTTCAAAGAAACCAGTCTTTTAGTTGAGGTATTTTCCGAAAATTATGGAAGATTATCCTTATTAGCTAAAGGTGCCCGAAGACCCCGATCTTTACTCAGAGGATATCTGCAACCCTTCCAACAGGTTCAAGGGACTTGGTCTGGGAGCGGTGATTTAAAAACTTTATTTAGCGTGGAATGGACTTCAAAATATCTCGGATTGCAAGAGCAAGGATTAGTGTGTGGATTTTATATGAATGAACTTTTACTCAAGCTGCTCCCAAAAGACGAGCCTGTACAAAGTTTTTTTAATTTTTACCATACTTGTCTTCATCAGCTATCATCATCAAAGGATTATGAAAAAATTCTCAGACGTTTTGAGATCAAGTTACTTGAAGAGCTTGGGTACCAAGTCAAACTTTTAGTGGATGAGGATGAAAATGATATTATTGCCGACCAAGTGTATAGATTTGAAGCAGAGTACGGCGCCTCTTTATTGGATAAAACCAACCATGGAGTTAAATTGAGAGGCAAAACACTACTGGATATGGCCAAGGATGATTACCAAGACCCAGCAACAGCAAAGGAGAGCAAATCATTAATGCGCTATCTAATTAATTTTTACATGGGCAATGAGACATTAAAAACTAAAGAATTATTTTTAAAAAATGAAATGGAAAGAAAATGAGGCTTGGGGTAAATATTGATCACATTGCAACAATCAGACAAGCACGGGGAACATCATATCCCAGTATTGTGGATGCAGTAAGGATTGCTGAATCATCCGGAGCAGATAGCATAACCTTGCATCTCAGAGAAGACCGCAGACACATGCAAGATCAAGATTTATTTGATTTAAAACCCATTATCCAAACAAAAATGAATCTAGAGATGGCGGCCACAGAGGAAATGTTAAAGATTGCTTTAGAAATCATGCCTGAAGATGTTTGTATTGTCCCTGAAAGAAGAGAGGAAAGAACAACAGAGGGAGGCTTGGATCTTAAAAATTATTATTCTCAGATCAAAACAATTGTTCGTGAACTTGCTGATCATGACATTAGGGTGTCATTGTTTATTGCTCCTGATAGAGAAGTGATTGATTTTGCGATTAAGATGCAGGTTCCTGTGATTGAACTCCATACCGGACCTTATGCGGATACCCATGGGAAACAACAACAATTAGAGCTTGAAAAGATAACCAGGATGGCAGAATATGCAGCTCAGCATAATCTGATTGTTAATGCAGGTCATGGATTAAATTATACGAATGTTTCCGCCATGACTGCGGTGAAACAAATTGATGAGCTGAATATAGGCCATGCTATTGTTGCTGAGGCATTATTCATTGGTTGGGATAACGCCATTAAGAAAATGAAATCTTTAATTAAGGTATAGCATGATTTTTGGGATTGGAAATGATGTCGTTGAGATCGAGCGAATAAAAAAAATTTATGAGAAATTTGGCGATCATTTTGCTAAAAGAATTCTGAATGCAGAAGAGTATGATATTTTTAGGAGTAAAAAAAATCAGATCCAATTTTTGGCAAAGAGATTTGCAGCTAAGGAGGCTTTTTCAAAAGCCTTAGGCATTGGATTTCGACATCCGGTCACATTTCATGGAATACAGGTCATTAATAATTTAATGGGTCAACCTTATTTGGTTTTAGATGAAAAAATCAATGCTTATCTGAAACAACAGCATATCATTCGTTATCACTTATCGATTTCTGATGAAAAAAGAATTGCGAGTGCTGTGGTCATTCTTGAAAAATAACGATGCCAGCAATCAAAGATAATTTTTTAAGTACGCAAAATTTACTCGGAAAAGATCAATTTGAGCAAATTAGTCAGAGTCATATTTGTGTGATTGGCTTGGGGGGTGTTGGTTCTTGGGTGGTTGAAAGTTTGGTGAGGCAAGGTTTTGGTGAATTAACTTTAATTGATATGGATCATCTGGTGGCATCCAATATCAATCGTCAAATTCAAGCCTATGAACATAATGTGGGCATGTCTAAAATTCGCGCCTTAGCAGAAAGAGTTACCCACATAAATGCAGATTGTAAACTGAATTTGATCGATCAGTTTCTGGATGCAGAAAATATAGAAACACTGATACATCAAGATATGGATGTGGTCATCGATGCCATTGATCAAGTTTCAGTCAAGGTTGAATTGGTTGAGCATTGTCTTAGAAAAAAAATAAATCTTTTGATGTCTGGGGGAGCAGGGGGAAGAAAAAATCCCTCGATGATTCAATCGGCAGATGTATTTGAAACTTTTGGTGATCCGCTATTAGCAAAATTAAGAAAAGTATTAAAAAAAAGATATCCCACCAAAAAAAGATTAGGTATTCCATCGGTTTTTTCTAACGAGCAGGTCATCAAGCCTGATCTATGCGATGACTTTTCTAACAACTTAAGTTGTTCTGGCTATGGATCTTCTGTGATGGTCACGGCAACTATGGGATTTCATTTAGCTTTTGAGGCGCAAAAAAAAATTCTTAAAGCTTGAAAATTTAGAATTTACCCCCACTATTAATCATCATTAATCATTACAAATAAAATTTATGTCTAAATCAGAAAAGCTAAATTTCCAAACTGAAGTTAAACAACTTCTCAATCTTATGATTCATTCTTTATACAGTAATAAAGAAATTGCATTAAGGGAGTTGATTTCTAATGCAAGTGATGCGACCGATAAATTAAGATTTCAAGCACTTGATAACGATAAGTTGTATGGCAACGATTCAGAATTAAAGGTCATCGTTGATTATGACACCTCTTCGAAAACACTCACCATAGCTGATAATGGTATTGGCATGGATCGAGAGGACTTGATCAATAATTTGGGCACGATTGCGCGTTCAGGCACAAAAGAATTTATTGCTAATTTATCAGGCGACACGAAAAAAGATGCCAATTTGATTGGACAATTTGGGGTTGGGTTTTATTCTTCTTTTATTATTGCGAAAGAAGTCGTGGTGGAAACTCTTAAAGCGGGGCAAGATCAAGCTTATCGTTGGACCTCTCAAGCGGATGGTGAATTTACCATTGATGAAATCAAAAAAGACACACGGGGGACAACGGTCATTTTAAAATTAAAAGATGAGGAACATGAATTTTTAGACTCATGGAGACTGCAGTCCATCATTCGCAAGTATTCGGATCATATTTCCATTCCGATTCAAATGTACAAGACAGACATGAAAAAAGAGGAGATGGTCAAGTTAACCGAACTAGAGACCATTAATAATACCAACGCGATTTGGACGCGAAATAAGTCAGATATTAAGAAAAAAGAGTATGAAGAGTTTTATAAATCACTCTCTTATGACGCTGATGCACCTCTTGCTTATTATCACAACCGGGTGGAAGGAAAAACAGAGTACACCTCTTTGTTATTTATTCCGAAGAAGGCTCCATTTGATTTATATGATCGAGACAATCAACATTCAATTAAGCTTTATGTGCGCAAAGTGTTTGTGATGGATGCCAATGAAAAGCTTGTGCCTCAATATCTCCGCTTTGTAAAAGGAGTGATTGACTCTCAAGATTTATCATTAAATGTCTCCAGAGAAATACTCCAGGACAGCCCTCTTGTGGATACCATCAAATCTGGGATCACCAAAAGAGTACTCACCTCGTTGCAAGCTATGGCCGATAAACAACCGGATGATTATCAAATCTTTTGGGATCAATTTGGTAAAGTCTTAAAAGAAGGGCCAGCTGAAGATTTCGCGAATAAAGAAAATATTGCAAAATTACTGCGTTTTGCGACCTCAAAGACAGACCAACAAAAGGTAAGCTTAGATGCATATATAAAGAATATGCCTGAAGGCCAAGAGGCAATTTATTTTATCACCGCAGACTCCCATCAAGCTGCAAAAAATAGCCCACATTTGGAAATCTTTAAGAAAAAAGATATCGAAGTTTTACTGTTGAGTGATCGTGTGGATGAATGGCTGGTGTCTAGTTTGTATGAATATAATGGGAAAAAGCTTCAATCAATCGCTAAAGGTGACTTAGATCTCGGTAAATTAGATAATGAAGAGCAAAAAGCAGAACAGCAAAAAATAGAAAAACAAGCAAAAGGCATCATTGAGCGTATTAAAAAAACATTAGGTGAAAAGGTGAAAGATGTCAAAGTGACCCATCGTTTAACGGATTCTCCAGCTTGTTTAGTGGTGGGCGAACATGATATTTCTGGAAATTTAGAACGGATTTTAAAAGCAGCGGGACAAAATACACCTGAAAGTAAACCCATTTTAGAGATTAATCCGAATCACGAATTAATTAAAAAATTAGAAAAAGTTGATGAAAATCAACTATTTAGCGATTATGCTTCGGTGATTTTTGATCAAGCAATCTTGGCGGAAGGCGGTCAACTGGATGACCCAATTGGGTACGTCAATAAAGTGAATAAATTTATAGCAAAGTAAACCAGATTTTTGTTACAAACTGTTAACAAAAAAATATAAAAAAATAGCGATAAAGTGTTTGACAAGGTAGTTTTAAACCTGATATAGTTTCGCTTCTTTGGCACTACGGGTGCCAAAATCACTCAGAAAATAATAATTTGGTGGTGATTTATTCGATCGCGGGGTGGAGCAGTCTGGCAGCTCGTCGGGCTCATAACCCGAAGGTCACAGGTTCAAATCCTGTCCCCGCAACCAATCGAAATGATCTTTAACAATATG
>Ga0181595_10000160_pt1 | contig 71011 bp, 63 predicted proteins | sample 041ome_7_FD_145604 | JGI IMG/M metagenome (GOLD analysis project Ga0181595, IMG submission 145604) | Coastal salt marsh microbial communities from the Groves Creek Marsh, Skidaway Island, Georgia - 041401AS metaG (spades assembly) | ecosystem: Environmental > Aquatic > Marine > Intertidal zone... | reverse complement strand
GCAGCCGCATTCAGGATGCTGACTATGCGGTCGAGACAACCAACCTCGCACGCACACAGATCATCGCCCAGGCCAGCACTGCCATGCTAGCTCAGGCGAATCAGTCTAAGCAGTCGGTTCTTGCGCTACTTCAGTAAAAAGAGCAATACGAAGTGCGCTCTGGTGGCGCCCAGGTAATTCGCTTGTGCCCGATCTCTGACGAAGAGGCACAAGCAAACCTAATTTGACCCATGGCGAACGGGGTGGGACCCCTGACCTCCTCATCCCGAGCGCATTGGGTCAAATATTTTACGTCTCTGCTCCCGCTCCCACCACACCTCTCCTCTCTAAAGCACTAAAAGCGGCAAAGAACTGGCCGTCACTTAACAAACACCCATCGCCACTTTAGCTACGATTACTCGTTTATCGTGTCTTTTCTGTTGTCAAAAACCCAACATATCCACATAACCTTCTGTATTTATTAGCTATTTAAAAGTGGCATGATCGTTGCTTCTGCCTAAAGGTAACTAACGTCAACCCGGCAAAGCGGCAACCACAACATGAATCAGATTACCGACGACTATCCTTTCGTCTTTGTAGACTCCAAAAGTGTCGAATTATTCGAACTGGCGTGCAAAGTGGCACGCACGGAGATACCTGTCTTAGTGCGCGGGCCGTCAGGCACGGGCAAGGAAGTGCTCGCGCGGGTCCTGCATGAGTCTTCTGCTAGGTCAGAGCAGCCTTTTGTTGCACTGAACTGCGCAGCTATTCCTCAACACCTGGTAGAAGACACGCTGTTCGGTCACGAAAAAGGCGCTTTCACAGGCGCGCATCGTCATTCAGTCGGATTCTTTGAGCAGGCCTCAGGAGGCACACTCTTTCTGGATGAAATTGGTGAGATGCCATTAGAACTGCAATCAAAACTTCTCCGAGTCTTGCAAGAGAAACAAATTTATCGAGTCGGGGCCACTACCCCCGTGTCAGTCGATGTACGCATCATTGCAGCGACGAACGTCGATCTTAAATACAACATACAGAATCGGTTATTCAGAGAGGATCTCTACTTTCGGCTTAGTGGCTTCAATCTCGCCATCGCCCGACTCGCGGAACGCCCCGCAGACATTGAGCCACTCGCAAGAATATTTATACAAAAGCACGCGACGGAGCATCGACCTGTGCTGAGCCAAGCTGCCCTAGCAAAGCTTCTAACGCATCGCTGGCCTGGCAACGTTCGCGAACTCGAGAACGTCGTGGCCCGCGCCATGGTGCTGCATGAAAACAAAATTATCGAAGGCCATGATATTTCGTTTGATGACCTAGGCCTAGCTGATGAGGCTCAGAAAGAATCGCTTCCTGCATCGGTTGAGCCTCACAGAAGCCAGGCAAATTACAGTAGCGAACTCACCGGAATACTCAGTGCGTTACAAGCTAGTAGCAATCGCGCCCAGGCAGCAGAACAGCTTGGAATCAGCCCGAGAACGCTACGACAAAAGTTATTTGAATTTCGTAAAGCGGGACACGAAGTGCCTCGTGCATACGCACGGTCATAGCGGTAACGATTATTCTATTTTTATAACAAACAGATATTTATATAGGTAAGGGATCGTCATGGAAATTTCATCAGCAGAATCGTTGCTCTCTCAAGTTCGAGACTATCAAGCGAAAATCGCCTCTGCTCGACGTGACACCGGGGACATTGGCGCTATTAGTGGCAATGGCCTGCCTGGCACGCAAATTATTGACCAAGCGTCGGGAACGTTCTCGAGTAGACTAAACAGCGCGATGGTGAGTTCATTAAACGAAGTAAACGCATTACAACAAACATCAAAAAATTCTCAAGAAGCGTTTCAAATGGGTGAAGATATTCCACTTACTGATGTTGTGATGAATATGCAAAAGGCCTCGTTGGCTTTTGAGGCTACAGTACAGGTCCGTAATAAAGTGATGCAGGCGTATCAAGAAATCATGAATATGCCTGTTTAAAAGCACTTTGAATGCAACGTTAGATTGAAGATTTAGGAAAGGAGCAGAGACGATGGCCGAAACACAAACACTGGCCGCACCTCAAGATTTTAGTAGCGAGCAAGAAACGCAGACGACAGCAGAGAGCCAAGTACCAGCTGATGTTGCAGGCAACAGTTCGAGTGCGTCTCGCGATAATCTTCCGGCTGCGAGACCAGAGCAAAGCGCGGGTAATTCTGTATTTCCCAGCGTTCGTGAGATACTCGCTCAGCCTTTGGTGAGGCGTTCGCTGCCCCCTATTCTTGGGTTGTTCACTATTATTTTCTTTATTGGTATCTACTTCTGGGCTAACGAAGGGAACATGCGAGCGCTGTACCCGAGTATGACGGAGGTCGATAGAAGCGAAGCTTACGAGCAGCTACTTGCGACAGATATAGGAGTGACACTCGATTCGAGCTCAGGAACGCTGATGGTTCCGACGGAACGATACTATGAAGCGCGAATGCTGCTGGCGTCTGCAGGCTTGCCTGCAAATTCGAATACACAGGCTATGGATACGTTCTCGTCAGCGTCGTCAATGACAACGAGTCAGTTCATGGAACAGGCTCAATATACTTCAGCGATAGAGGCTGAGCTGTCGAAAAGCATTGTGCAGATTTCATCGATACAATCAGCTCGTGTTCACCTCGCTGCACCTAGGCAAAGCTCTTATGTGCGCAACCGCGAGCCAGCTAAAGCCTCAGTCGTTGTGGTTGCTCACCCCGGTAGATCTGTTACCCAGGCTCAAGTGCAAGCCGTGGTCAGCCTTGTCGCTTCTAGCGTGCCTTACTTGTCGATCGAAGATGTTTCGGTTGTGGATCAACAAGGCAGTTTATTGACCAACGCTGTGTCTGCGGGTCTTGCCATCGCCGACGAGCAAGCCGAATTTAAGCGTTCGATAGAAACAGCATACAAAAATAAAATAGTCGATCTTTTGACGCCTATCTACGGCCGCGACAATATTCAGTCTGATGTAGACGTAGTAATGGATTTTTCCGAATTCGAAGCAACAAACGAAATTTTCGATCGTGACGGCTCTGGCCCTAAAGCGGTATCTGAGATACTTGTCCTCGATACAAGCTCGAATACACCTGCCTCTGGCGTGCCTGGTGCGCAGTCAAATATCGCGCCGAATGACACTGTCCTCACTGACGGAGACGGAATGCAAGGCGATTCTGCAGGCTTGACAGGTGTGCGTAGCAGTCAAACCACACGTAACTATGAGATAGATCGAACGATTCAATATGAGAAGAAACCAACGGGTATAATCACACGAATGTCTGTCGCAGTAGTCATCAACGAAGAGGCTTTTGGTATTAAAGCAAGCGGCGAAGACGGAGAAGAAGCTGGCGTAACAGCCGGCACTGTAGATACCTCGAGGATACAAAATCTTGTGGCTAGTGCTGTAGGCTTTGATCAAGCTCGAGGTGATTCTGTTGCTGTTTTGGTCTCAACTTTCAGGGCCGAAGAGCTAATCGAAAATCCGATGAAATGGTATGAGAATCCAATGATTTTCGGCTTCGCAAAGATGGGCCTTATCGCATTCTCATTCGCAGTAGTGGTCGTCTTTGTTGTCCAGCCGCTCATTAAATCGTTTGCTGGACCACCGCCACCACCGCCTGCAAGTGTTGAGGACTTAATGCTATTAGATGAGACGATTTCAAAAGAAGATGTTGAAGATCTAGAACTCGAAGGTTACGAGACGCTTGAACAGATCAAGGCGAAACTCAAACCTAAGAAATCTTCAATCTCAGCTGACATGCTAGATACGGCAAACTCTTATGACGACAAAGTCGCGTTGGTGAGAATGTTAGTTGGTGAAGACTCTGGTCGTGTAGCAAAAGTGTTAAAGAAGTTGGTTGCAACGACCACAACAGGCTAACGACTATACTCGAAATTTATTATGAACCGCCATAGTTAATATGGCGCTGTTAATAGAAAGGAACGTGATCATGGCTGAAGCTGAAGATGCCAAAGAAGAAGCGCGAAAACTAAGAGATTCGATGCTCAGCGAAGAGGCTCGCAATCAATTACAAATATTAACCGGAACGCAGAGAGCAGCGGTTATATTGTTATTGGTCGGAGAAGAACAGGCAGCCGACATCATCTCGTTTATGTCTCCTCGTGAAGTTCAAGCACTCGGCGCTAACATGGTGGCTGTAGCAGAACTGTCTCAAGAGGCAGTCAACGTGGTGTTGGACGATTTCATCACAACTATCAAGAGTCAGACAAATCTTGGTCTTGGCTCTGACGAGTACGTAAGATCGGTGTTTAAGAAAGCGTTGGGTGAAGACAAAGCCGCGACTGTACTTGGCCGAATAATGCCGACTTCTTCAAGCAAAGGGCTTGAAATACTTAAGTGGATGGACGCTCGTTCAATAGGCGACATGGTTATCGAAGAACATCCACAGGTTATTGCGATCATTCTATCGGTACTCGAATTTGATATTGCAGCAGATGTTCTTAAATATATTCCGGTGGATGTTCGTGCCGAAGTCATTCAAAGAATCGCTTCACTCGAAACTATCCATCCGTCCGCGATGGCCGAACTCGAGCGAGTAATGATGAAGCAGTTTACGAGTTCTAGCGCGAAATCTTCGAGTTTTGGCGGCGTAAAAACTGCTGCGAAAATTATGAACTTCACGAAGACCGACATGGAGTCGGCGATAATCTCCGGTGTGACGAATCTTGATGAAGAGTTGGCACTGAAAATTCAAGACAATATGTTTACATTCGAAAACCTATCTGGCCTTGACAACCGAAGTATTCAAACTTTAATGCGTTCGATCGAAACCGACTTATTGATGGTCGCACTGAAAGCGTGTGATGAACTTACCCGAGAGAAGTTCCTAGACAATATGTCACAGCGAGCGAAACTCATGTTCCTCGATGAGATGGAAGCGAAAGGTCCGGTGCGTATGACAGATGTAGAAGATGCGCAGAAAGATATTCTCCGCATAGCGCGTAGATTGTCAGACGCAGGCGATATCGTGTTAGCAGGTAGAGGTGATGATTTTGTCTAGTCGACATAGCCCTGACAATTCTGTCGAATTTTCGGCATGGCTAGCGCCGAAAATTGAAAGTGATTTGGTTTTTGAACCAGGTTTTGATATCGCCTCTGGCTCCGATGGCGCAGATAAAGTTGATAACATAGAGACTTCGAGCGAGCCCGGCGAGTTTGTTGTATGGCGGCCAGGTATGGTTGACGAAGGTCTCTTACTCCAGACCGAAGCGCTAACTGCAGAAAGCACCATCGAAGAAATCGAGAATACTGAAAGCGGAGAGAGTGAACCTTCAGCCCAATATACTCAGTTAGAGCTACAGGAATACGGAGAGAATCAGGTCCAGCTCGCGCTTGCACAAGTGCGAGCTGATGAAGCAGCCGTGCTCAGCGGGACAAAATTACGCTTAGAGGCGTTAATCGCGACGATAAGCGAGCAGCGTGTTGATTCGACTTCGTTTTACGATCCGCTAAAAAAACTCTTAGTAAAAAGTGTCGAGGCCGTTCTGATGACGCCGCTCGTTGAGAGTAAAGCGTCAATAGAGTCAGTACTTGCTCGATTACTCAAAGAGGTAGATTCAGAAAATGAAGGTGAACCTGCAGGGATGCGTCTTTATTTGAACCCTGCTGATGTAGCGCTGCTCGAAGCAGAGCATATAGCCGTTCGAGATGATATTAAAATCCTCAGCGATCCGAGGCTTTCGCAAGGCTCTGTGCGGGCGTTAATGCAAGATTCAATCATCGAAGACTTAAGTGAAATACGCATTCAGCAAATCACTCAACAACTATTGAGTGGATTAGATAAGAAAGCAGACGAGACCCAGCTAGTCGATAGTGACACCACTATTACTGAAACATCGCTCGAGCAGGCTTCGGATGAAGCGTTGCTCGGTGAACTCGACTCATGAATGACGAGAATAGATTCGCCGCCGAATTGGAAAAGCTTGGTGCAAAGAGTTTTTCTACACGTACAGAGCGATTTGGTCGCGTAACGAGAGTGGTCGGACTTACCGTCGAGGCGACAGGCATTACCGCAGAGATCGGCGCTCAGTGTGTGATTGAAACAAGCAGAGATGAGCCGCCTATTGAAGCGGAAGTCGTTGGTTTCGATGGAAAGCACCTCTACCTAATGCCCATCCACTATCTCGAAGGGATAAAAGCCGGCAGCCTTGTTCGATTCAAGCAAGCACAATCATTAGTCGGTGTTGGCGAGAGTATGCTTGGCCGCGTGATAAATGGTTTAGGCGAGCCGATTGATGGCAAGGGATCGATTTCCTTCGATGCTCAGGTTGCGCTCGATGCTAGAGCGGTTAATCCGATGCAAAGAGGCGCTGTAAAAGACACGCTTGATACTGGCATAAAAGCCATTAACGGCTGCCTTACTTTTGGTAAAGGGCAACGAATGGGGGTGATCGCGGGTTCAGGTGTTGGTAAGAGTGTTCTAATGGGCATGCTTACTAGAAATACGGCCGCCGATGTTGTTGTGATAGGCCTGATTGGTGAGCGTGGCAGAGAGGTGCAAGAGTTTGTTCAGCGCACTCTCGGCGAGGCAGGGCTTGCTCGCGCGATTGTTGTTGCAGCGCCAGTGGATGTCTCTCCGGTGATGCGTATCAAGGCAGCCAAGTTGACCCATAGCATTGCGGAGTACTTCGCAAGCAAAGGCAATGATGTGTTGCTGTTGTTCGATAGCCTTACGCGAGTGGCTCATGCGCAGCGTGAGATTGGCCTCGCGGTCGGCGAGCCACCAACGACGAAAGGCTACACCCCCTCTGTTTTCAGTCTACTTCCCAAGCTGATCGAAAGAGTAGGCGTAGGGCCAGGCCCACAAGGGTCGATTTCGGCATTTTATACGGTGCTAGCGGAGGGCGATGACAGAAGTGATCCTATCGTGGATGTCGCGCGAGCCACGCTTGATGGTCAAATTATGCTCTCGCGAGAATTAGCAGATGCGGCGCATTACCCGGCAATCGATCTCGAAGGCTCGATTTCGCGCGTTGCCACTAATCTTTTGACCAAAGACCAAATACTTATCGCGCAGCGGCTGCGACGTTACTGGACACTTTATGCGCAAAAACAAGACCTTATACAAGTTGGAGCCTACACAGAAAAGACAGATCCAGAATTAGATGAAGCAATTCGACTTAAAGGCATGATTAATGCATTCCTTACTCAGGACAGCGATGAGGTCTTCGACCTCGCGCAGACGTTTAGTCAACTTAAACAGACAATGAGTTAATCATGGCAAAAAGTGATATTTGGAATGTTCTCTCGAGCAAAGAGAGTAGCAGCTTAAGCAGACTGCGCGCGAAACTCGAGGCAACACAGGCAGAACAAGAGCGATTGATATTGAAGATGGCGGATATCGACGTTTACATCGAAGAATATTCGACAAGATCTCGCGAGGCAAGTAGTGACGGGCTAGCCGACTTTAGGGTGCTGCATCATAGTATGAATTTGATATCGCAGCTTTCGGAAGCGAAACAAAGTCTAAGTCTGGTCTACAAAGAGCTCGAAGAGAATGTGGTCGCACTACGGAATAAAATCACTCACCATGAAATGAAACGCTTAAAATTCAATAAGATAGGTGAGAGAAATAGGGAAAAAGTAGGGCAGGCGTTAGAAAAACGCAGCACAGCTCTTAGTGATGCTATGGCGTTACAACAGTTCGTTAGTTCTGGATTCGGGCGCTAATCAAAGCATAGGTTACGGATTGTGGTACGTAAATTGCTAATCCAATTATTCGCGCTCATCCGATCTCTGATGACTAGGAGAACACCGTCGGAGTCGTTGAATTAATTGGAGCAGAGCTAGTCTGGGGCTTGATTGCCTCTATAACGGAAAGATTAAACGTATGAATATTTCGTCAAAATATGATCTAGGTGACATCGTGAATCAGCTCGGATCTTCGAGTGCGGTCAAACCTGGCGCTGAAAAAGGCGCGGAAGGAATTTTCGCTGCCTTGATCTCAAATCTGGCTGTTGCCGGAATAACTGGCAAAGTGGCAGACGAAGTGGCAGAAGCGGTGGAAGGTGGAGGGGATGCGCCACTTTCTCAAGCATCACTTGAATTTCTCGCCGGATTAAAGCGCATTCAAAATGAAGGAGTGGGTGAGCCGGCTCTGCCAAGCAGCTCGGAGATTCTTAAGAATCCACCGTTTGACGGAGAAGCATCAGCGGGTGAGGACAATCAGGGGGGTCTTGGGGGCCTAATCGCATTTCTCGAGCAGAGAACTAATGCGGTTAGGGCGTCAGCAGAGGTAAAAGTGCCGGCCGCGGACACGAAAGAGCGTCAGATTAATCTATTAGAGCTTTTAAGCAAATCTGAGAAGGGGGTTCGCGCCGACGAAAAACTGGCATTAAAGGAGATAAATAGCGGTGCACGCAGGCCTCAGGCTGGGCGGTCGCTTATTGACTTGTTGTCAGCTAAGGCCGATCAACTTTCAGCAGCGAATTTGAATCCTACACCTAATTCCGTAGATTCGGCGTCTCAGGCGAGTCAGTTTTTCGCCGAAATGCTAACGGGCGACACGTTCGCCGGTAGGCCATCGAGTGCCGAAGTCCCAGGACAAAACAAAGCAAGCACCGTTCTCGCTCGGGAGGCGTTGCGAATTACGACTCTTAAAGAGTCTCGCACCGTGTTGCTAGGTCCAGGTCCAACTAGCGTTGCACCTTTGCGAGTAGATGTTCCGCAACCCCGATCTAGAGCCTCTCTCGAAGGCTTCGAAGCCAGTCGCAATGGGGAAAATCAAGGAATAAGTCCAGAGAATAAGCTGTTTTCGGCGCCTGAAGAGAGCGCGGGAATACAAGCGAGCGAAGATAGCCCCGAATATTGGAATCAGGAAACAAAGAGACTTCTCTCTGAAATGGGGCGCACGCAACCGCCTATTAGCAACGATAATGCAGTCTCGATCGAAAACGCATCAATCAGAATTAATAATGTGTCAAATAGCGATGTGTCCTCTCTCGCTGAAACAAGCGAGCGTGCTGTTAAATTGAATTATAGTCCTCCGAATGGCATGACCAATGGGCAAAGTGAGCGACGTAACGACTCGCATGCGATGAGCCAGGCAAGGGTTTCTAATACAGCTGCGACAATTATATCTAATGAGACTAGTTTGGATGTTGAAAATAAGCGCACCGAACAACAGACAGTAAACAGCCAGACTTCGTCACACGGACAAGTCAACGCTGACTCTTTGAAGAGCTCACACCTTGTGGCTATGAGCGGGCAAGCTCAACGCCCACTGAGATTTAACGTAGGTAATCTAGAAGAGGGTGATAAAAGGATCAATAAAGAGCTGAATGTCACAGAGGTAAAACCCGTTGCCACCGAAGAGGGAGATAACCTTGGCCGAAAGCTGGCTGCCACGGACGCTAATGGCCCAATACAATTAGACAAAACAGTTGGAGTAATGCGGCACCCTGTCAGTGAGTCTCGTGCCAATAATGAGGCTCTTGCCCCTTTCAGGACTAACCAGCAGTTTGCATCGATTCAGACACCAGAATCTTTAGCCGCAACGGGAAGTGCGTTGGCGGTGGCAGCTCAATCTGCCAAGGAAGTTAGCCGCGCTACTGTGACAGACGAGTTTTCAGTAGATGCTAAGGACCCGGATTCATTTTTAGGTCAAATAGCTGCGTCAAAAAGCGCTTTGGTCGATAATACCCAACAACGAGTAGCAATCAACAACCTACCCCAGGGTATTGCGACTCACGTAAACACGCATCTAGCCAAGGGACTAGGAGCTGGGCCTACCAAAATTTCAATCAGCCTGTTTCCTGAAAACTATGGGCAGGTCGATGTGGAGTTTGTGTATTCCGAAGAAGCTGGTTTGCGAATAAACCTAAGTAGCGAAAATGCAGAAACGGCAAAACTACTCCAGTCTAATACAAGCGGACTAAAAGAAAGTCTTATGGGTGGCGCGTTTGCAAATGTCAGCGTTGACGTAAATGCGCAGAGTCACGGAAAGCAAGAAAGCGGCGGACCTCAACAGCAAGATTCGCGTCAAGAACAAAAAACTGCAAAAGAGGGTGAGGTAGCGGTTAGTAAGCAGCCTGCTAGCGAGCTTGGTACAGAGACTTTAGGCGGTTTAGACACATTTGTTTAGCACTAGCCAAAAAGTAGACAATTAAAAATCTAGAAGGAGTCCGCAATGGCTGAAGAAGCGGTTGTCGAAGAAGAAAAAGCAAAAAAACCTTGGTTAGTGATCATTGGTGTGGTGTTTGGTGTGGTCATCTTAACGGTAGGCACTGTGGTTGGCACTTTGTTGGCAACCGGATTTTTTGATAAGGAAGATCCCTTAGAGGCTGAATTATCTCAGTTAGAACAAGAGAACGAAGAAGCTGAAGACGCCGCGAGTAATGCACCGGAACTAATGCAGACACCTAATCCGGTTCGATTAGAGACGCTGTATCACAAGTTCCCTTCTGCGTTTACGGCTAATATCGCGAACTCGCGTAAGGTAATGCAGATTTCGATCACCGTCAGCACGCACTACGATCAGATGGTCATCGACAATATTGTTAAGCATGAGCCAAGAATCCGGGCTGCATTACTGGCACGTCTGTCGGTAGTCGATGAGGCGCAGGCGATGCAACCTGATTTTCGTAACACCATTGGTGAAGAGCTTAGGCTGGTCATAAATTCAGAGCTGGAAGCAGCAACTGATTTTGGTGGTGTAGAAACGGTCTTGTTCACCGAATTTTTGATGCAATAGATGATTGAGTGAAAAGTGAGTAAGACTATGGCCGAAGAAGAATTAGGATTGACTGACGAAGAACTCAGTGCCATCGCAGAGACAAGTTTACAAGACGGCAACGTCTTAGTGAATGGGCGCAAAAAAGATGTAGAAATCGTCTCACATGATCTAGCAAGTGAAGACAGTTCCTTGGGGTTCAATCATGCAGCCATTGACATGGTGAACGAGCGTTTTGCTCGACAGCTGCGGATGGGTCTCATACATGTGCTTAGGACGACCCCCAAAATTTCGCCTAGTAAGATTGAGATTATGTCATTCAAAGAAAGTATAGCGGGAATGACTGCGCCTCTTTCGATTAATACGGTCAAGATGGATCCCCTAAGAGGCACTTCGTTAATTATTGTTGAGCCTAAAATTATCTTTTCGGCACTCGACAGCTTCTTCGGTGGCTTTGGCACAGGTGACACAGCGTTAACACCGACGCGGATTTTTACACCTACAGAGCAATCTGTTATTGAGCTGCTAATGAACATCGTATTCGCGGCATTAAAAGACGCCTGGTCGCCGATTATGCCAGTAGATTTTCAGCGCCTAAGCTCTGAAGTGAATCCGCAGTTTGCCCAAATAGCGGAAGACGATGAAACGATGCTAGTCAGCAAATTTAACTTCTCGCTGGGAGGCAATGTTGAAGGATATTTGCAGATCATCCAGCCTTTTTCTCTTCTGAAACCAGCGAGAGATCTACTGCGTGGCAGAATGAAAGCCACTGATGAAGAAGATTCGAGAACGATAAAGTGGGAACGGGATCTCAATGAAGCCACCTTAGACATTCCTTTGCTGCTGCGCGCAAAGATCGCTGAAATCGAAATGACCTATGGGCAACTCACCAACCTGCGGGAAGGGCAGGTATTGCCTATCGAGTTATTTGAAGATACAGAAGTAAGCATTGATAATATTGAGGTTTTTAGGGCTACAACCGGCGAGGTCGCAGGTAAAGTGTCATTACAAATCCTCGAAATGAGTAAACTAGACAAAGAGTAGCCGTTACGCGCATGCTCGTTAATTACGCACATATAGGCCGGCTATAAAGTCGCTTCACAGAAAAATAGAAGCAAAGGATGGGATCATGAGTGATGAAGAAAGCATAAAAAATGAAGAAGACGTCCTGCTAACCACCGGGCTCGATCCAGAGCTAAAGGCAACCAAAGAAGACGATCTTGGCATTAGCCTTGATTCCGAGCTACTGAAAAATATTCCAGTGACGATATCAATAGAAGTGGGTAGGACTTCGCTAAAGATCAAAGATCTCATGATGCTTACGCAAGGGTCGATTGTTGAGCTGGACCGACTGGCCGGCGAGCCGCTGGATTTGTTGGTAAATAGCACTTTAGTCGCCCAGGGCGAGGTTGTATTGGTCAACGACCGTTATGGTATGAGGCTGACGCAGATCGTACCAAAGAGCGAGAGGCTCAAATCTCTTTGAGAATGACCTAACGCGCTTAGCGTTGGTCGATAGGAGAACTAGTCCTCGGAATGATACCGACTCCCACTGACTCTCTTGGCGGAGAAAACAAGCGTTTAGAAAAGGGGTTATTGTGGAAATTGTTGGATTCGGGCGTGTAATGGGGGCGTTAGCCTTTGTTCTTGCACTTTTTTTTCTTTGTATAGCGCTGCTTAAGCGCTATCGAAACCCCTTCACAACCCAATCACCCGGGGCAATTAAGCTCGTTGATCAGCTTACGATAGATATCGGCAGGCGCGCTATTTTGATTGAGGTGGATGGCAAAAGAAGCTTAGTTGTTCTCTCTAAAGAGAATGCTGAGCATATATGGACGGTAGATTGTCCGAAGTCGAATGAGACGATGCTATGAGCATTGCGTCTTACTTCTTTGCAATTCCCAATAAAGCCGGATCTTCGGTTGTCTCTCAGGCGATAAAGCTTGCGATGCTAATCAGTCTCGTCTTCGGTGTACTCTATCCCGACGCCGTCTCGGCGCAGACGGGCTTGCCTCTGGTGAATGTAAGCTCAGACCCCGACGGCGCAACAGAGTACAGTTTGACACTCCAAGTCCTCATTTTGATGACGGTGCTCACGCTGTTGCCGTCGTTGCTGATTATGATGACGTCTTTTGTCCGAATCATTATCGTAATGTCGCTGCTTCGACAAGCGATAGGTACCGCTCAGACCCCCCCTAATACTGTGTTGGTTGGGATCGCTCTCTTCTTAACGTTTTTCATTATGTCCCCCGTATTCGAAACCGTCTATGAAGATGCATTTGTCCCTTATGTCGATGAAGAAATTTCAGCTGAGGCAGCATTAGATATTGCGATAGTGCCGATTCGAGGGTTTATGTTGATGCAGACTCGCGAAGCAGATTTAATGGTATTCGCCGACATCGCTGGATTCTCTTACACGGGCGACGACACGGAAATACCGTTGAGTATACTGATACCATCATTTATGACCTCTGAACTAAAAACCGCCTTCACCATCGGATTTCTAATTTATATTCCTTTCGTCATTATAGATCTTGTAGTCGCGAGTGTTCTCATGTCGATGGGTATGATGATGCTGTCACCTATGATGATATCGATGCCATTCAAGCTGATGCTATTTGTGCTCGCAGACGGGTGGATTCTCATCATGCAATCTTTAACCGCGAGCTTCATGCTATGATGATAAGTGATGTAGTGACACTCGGCCAAGAAGCGCTTTGGGTTACCGCGTTAATAGCCGGACCTTTACTACTTGGAATCCTAATTGTCGGTGTGGTTATTGGTATTCTTCAAGCCGCCACTTCGGTACAGGAGATGACACTAAGTTTTATCCCAAAGCTTATCGTGTTAGTCGCTCTGCTTTTACTGGTTGGTAACTGGCAAATTTCACTTTTGATCGATCATTTCCAAAATTTAATGATGTCACTTCCTTCGTTGATCAGATAATGGATTTTCTCGTAACAGAAATTGTTGCCTATCTCACTATCTTCGTCCTACCGTTCGCAAGAATTTCGGCATTCATGCTTGCCGCTCCTATATTCTCGCTTCAGTCGTTTAATGTTCGATTTCGCGTTTTTTTTAGCATGGTACTAACCTTTGTTATCGTGGATACAATTGATTTCGACGCCTCCGCACTTGCACTAACTCAACTCATGACGCTTATCATTATGCAGATCTTTGTCGGCGTATTTGCCGGGTTTCTGCTGCAAATCGTCAATGGGGCTATAGCGGTGGGCGGGCAAGCTATTTCTAATTCAATGGGATTGGGAATGGCGAGTCTGGTAGATCCATCTCTTGGTAATGTTCCTGTCATTTCTCAATTTCTAATAATTCTGTCGACATTTATTTTTATCGCTGTTGATGGCCACCTTATTCTTATACAGATGCTCCTTCAAAGCTTCGAAACCATTGCTGTCAACGAGACTTTCTCGCTAGAGTTGATTTTCCGAGTGTTCCTCGAATGGTCCCCTCTTCTTTTCATGGGTGGCCTCGTGCTCGCACTACCAATAATGATTAGCGTACTTCTAATTAACGCTGGGCTAGGAATGATCACTCGTTCTGCGCCTTCCTTGAATATTATTTCAGTCGGCTTTCCGGCGATTCTCGTGGCAGGAACCATTCTATTAATGCTTGCGATTCCGGGCATAATTCAGCGAATTGGACGATTTTGGCAAGAAGGATTCTCGCTGATCGGCACCTTGTGGGGGTTCTAACTTATGGCCGATGATGACAGTAAAACCGAAGAACCAACCCAGAAAAAATTAGATAAAACGCGTGAGGAAGGCCAATTCGCTAGATCACAAGATCTGAGCGTAGCTATGCTGATGATTGCAGTAGCGGCGTTACTTTTATTCATGGGCAATGATCTTACGTCCAATCTTCTCGCTGCTCTTCAGAAAGCATTCGTGTTTGATTCGTCTATAGTTGCAGACAGTTCTCAGGTCGCAGTATTTTCGTTTGATCTACTAATTCAATGCTTGATTATTATTTCCCCTGTATTTGTTGTGACAATCATATTTGCCTTTGCGAGCGCGTTTTTTGTTGGTGGTATCGGATTTTCGATGAAAGGATTCATGCCAAAAGCGTCCAAGTTGAACCCATTGCAAGGACTGGGCCGAATGTTTGGCGTGAAAAGCGTTGTTGAGCTCACGAAAGGGCTACTAAAGCTAGCTCTGATCGGAACGGTGATCTATTTTGTGGTAGCTTTGAATTTCGATGAAATATTTACGCTCGGTATTCTGCCGCCGAATACCGCTACGCCCGAGGGCTTGCGGATTCTCGTGGTCGGCATTTTTGCCATTTCATTGTCATTGTTAGTAATCGCAGCAATTGATGTTCCTTATCAAATGGTCTCGTTTCGTAATAAATTGAAAATGTCGATTCAAGACATAAAAGATGAATATAAGGATTCTGAAGGTCGTCCAGAGGTAAAGGCAAAGATCAGACAGAAGCAGCGTGAGATAGCGATGTCGCAGATGATGGAGGCAATTAAAGATGCTGACGTTATCGTTACTAATCCAACTCACTTTGCTGTCGCGCTATCCTACGCTGTGGGGACACAGGACGCTCCGCGGGTTGTGGCAAAGGGAGCAGATATAGTAGCGCAGAATATTCGAGAACGAGCAAAACAAGAAGGAGTAACGTTATTTGAAGAGCCGGTCTTAGCGAGAGCATTATTCTTTACAACTGAAATCGACCAAGATATTCCTCGGCCACTTTTTGAGGCTGTAGCAGAGGTAATTGCTTATGTTTTCCCATCTAATTCATTTGGTAAGAATGGTCGTGGAGTCAAGAAACCTCGAGTGAGTATCCCGCCATCGATGCAGTTTGATTATAACGGGCAGCAGCTAAATGAGCGATAATGAACAAAATAACGCAATTTCTGTAATGTCCATCGCGTATGATGAAGACTATCTTAATGCGATAGCACAGCGGGTTAGGCCAGAAGGGGTTTATCTTACTGACGCTCACATAAGAGACGTCAATGCTGCTCAACTGTGTCTCAAGAAAGCACAAACTGTATTCTTTACTTCCTCTAATTCGGCTCTAGCGCATCATTATAAGGAACTTTGTATTACAGTGCTCAGTCGTAATAAAGAAGTCAGAATAATTAATTTTGATCCGCTTTCCGGGCCTGGTCTTTTGCCGACTTTAAATCATGAGTTTGAGGCTATTGAGTTGGCAGACCTGACTACGGTTGATTCTGCTAGGAAAGATCGTCAGCTATCCAATGGGGTTATCGCACTTATTATCGATAATGAGCGACTCGTAGCTGAATCAGATTGGATGCTAATAAGTTCGCTCGCCTCGCATTTACGCGCTGCCAAAATAGGTGTTCTGTCGTTAGCGCCGCTCGGAACTAAGAGCTCGGTATCTGTAAGATTGAATGGGGCGAATACACAAACTTTTGAATTTTCTGTACCGCCTCCCGAAGAGGTAGATGCGCTTCTTAACTTCTGCGCGGTGAGTGATCAAGGAGAACTCGTTTTAGATTTGCTCAGTTCCATTGGGTTACCTGAATTGCGTGGAAACTCTGATATCGAAGTAAGTAATAAGCCTCTCGACTCGCCAGAGTCTTCGATCGGACTGATGGAGACACTTCCTGAAGTGCAGTCTGACGAAACAGTCTCGGCAAACGAAGTATCACATCTTTCATTCAGGGTCTTTTTTGGACTTGCCGTGATGGAAGTCCTCGTTTTCAGTGTTTACTCAATCGTGCAGTTAATTGTCGTTGGATTGAATCGATTCCTCTGAAATTGCCTAGTTATTTTTGAGTGAGCTCTTCGGAAAAGTGAGCACGAAAAGCGGTTTTGTTAGTCGCATATCCTTTGGCGTGTTGAGATCAAGATAGAGTGATGCCGCTAAAAGCGACAGCAACGCTCTGTGGAAGAACAGGAACACGAAAAAAGCAGAGAAATCTTCGAGCTACTATTTGTCGATCACAACAAGGTCCGTCATCAACGTCGCTATGCTCGACGCTGCAACGAAGCCAAGTGCCTTCTTAATTCAGCGCTGCCGCCACCAGGATAAAGTCGACAAAGTGACTCAGGCTAACGCGAAAATCGCCGTCTTCAAAAAGTACCCTTATGAGTTAGTTAGTGCTCACTACCCGATTTAGCTCCTTTCTAGGATGCTCGAAGTATTCCGAATAATAGTCATCAGGCAGCTCACCGACGATCTCATCCAGCGACTTTCGGTAGATAACCTTAATTTTGGCGAGCAGCTCGAGATCTAAATGGCAACCATAGTTGCGGATGGTCTCGATGTCCTCGAGCTGCTTGCGCGATACGCCCAGCAAACGCGCACCTTCGTTCATCGAGTGGCCGGCATCGACGCGAAGCTTTTTGATGGCGCGTTTAACCAAAACAGTGATGGGAGAGAATTTCGTAAATTGCGAGTGTTCCATAGCTAGTTGCCTGGCTGAGAGAGGGAGTTGCACGGATTGATTGTCATGCACGCCTTTTAGGTGACCGTTAGTGTGAGCAAAGTTGCTCATTCTGATGAAAATAAGTTTCGGATTTGGAGATTTGGCTGTCAAAAACAAGCCGCCCTTTAATTCCCCAGCTCTCTAGTCACACCCCTTTAAAAATCAGGAGGAAAGTTGTCGCCACCGCCAGACACCCTGTCACATCTAGTCTCATTAAGACACAACTACGTTTTTGTAATGAAAAACAGCTCAAAAGGGGCTGTTTTTTGACTTAAATCCGCAAAAAGCGTGTCTTTAGCGGGAATCCGAATTACAGATTAATCCTTGTGCCTCTCGCGCTAGGCAGTCGGCTAAAACTGCATCGTCTCGCTTTCTTTCAATGCGAAACCGCTTGCGTGTCTGCTAGAATCACGGCATCAAACCCCTATTAGCCACTCTGATTGAGGGGCGGCGGGAGGCCTGAACAAATGAGGATCACAACTTTTGAGCAATCTAGACACAAGTAACGCCCCCGTCAGCCACGCTGATCAGGACAAGGCCATGGATGCAGCTAACCTAATAACCCTCAACAAGGTGGTGAGTTTTCACTACAAACTGGCAGAGGTAGCGCCCGATGGTAGTCACGGTGACTGGATGGAAGAGTCGAGCGGGGGCGAGCCGCTTTTTTATCTTCACGGTTTCCACAATGTGGTCGTCGGCCTAGAGCGCGCGTTAGAGGGTAAATCGGTTGGCGACAGCATCGAAATCACCCTAAAGCCCGAAGAAGCTTACGGGCCGCGGCAGCCAGATGCCATGCAACGCGTGCCGATAAAACACCTGCAACTTCAACAAGGGGTAACCAAGTTGAAACCCGGCATGGTCGCTGCAGTAAAGACCGAGCGTGGAGTACGCAGTGTGGTAGTGTCGAAAGTAGGTAAATTTAATGCCGACGTCGATTTCAATCACCCACTCGCAGGGCGAACGCTCTATTACGAGGTTGAGGTGGTGGCAGTTCGCGATGCGAGTGCTGAAGAGATCGCACATGGACATGTGCATGGCCCGGGCGGACATCACCACTAGTATTTCCCGGTACGGTAAGCTTCCAAAAGCAGTCGCGGGCAATCAACAAGGTAACCAAGAAAAATAATATTCAGGAGAATAGCGATGAGCAACGATGGCCAAAATAACGACGAGCTAAACCAGAATACGCAAACTGCCTTGCCAAATGAAGGCGCATCGATTAACCGACGCTCGCTGCTAAAAGGCGTTATGGGCGCTGCCGGTGTTGCCTCGCTTCCTAGCTTCGTTTTTCCTGCGCTCGCGCAGGGCGAACGCCTCGTTCCTTTTACCGATGTGCCCGATACCTTTAAAGTTGGCCCGGTGCGACCAAATGCAGTTCACTATCTCGATACACGCGAGATTGATTCTTATTTTACCGACAACGAAGACTTCTACCTCGTACAACATTACGGCCAGCCCGAGGTTGATAACGACTCCTATCGTCTTCGGGTAACTGGCATGGTCGACAAAGAGCTCGATTTATCTCTGTCAGATCTGATGGCGCGTGATGTATTTGAGCAACAGGTTGGTTTCGAATGCGGCGGAAACGGCCGCAGATTGTTTAATGGTTTGGTGGGTAACGCCTACTGGCGAGGCGTTACGCTTCACCGTCTACTCGAAGAAGCTGGCATACAGCCCGGTGCAAAAGAGATCGTCTTTTTTGGCTCAGACATTCAAACCCAAGAAGTACCCGCGCGCGGAGTCGAGGTCGAGAAGGCATTTGCACGCAGCCTGTCGATAGAGGACGCGATGCGCCCTGAGAATATGCTGGCTTATGAAATGAATGGAGAACCACTGCCGCACTATCACGGCAAACCAGTGCGGCTACTCGTGCCAGGATGGTATGGCGTAGCCAACGTTAAGTGGCTCACTCAAATTCATGTGCAAGACACGCGCTACATGGGTCGATTTATGGGGCGCGACTATGTGACTCTCAAGAAAGAAAATGTAGGGGGTGTAGAGCGCTGGGTCGAGAACTCAGTCGCCGAAATGAACCTTAAGTCGACGATCGTAAGGGTTGTCGAGAATGGGGGCGATTACACGATACAAGGCTTCGCGCTCAACGACGGCACGCCGCTAGAATCGATTGAGGTGAAGGTCGACGACGGGCCGTGGCGCCGTGCTCAGATCAATCCGCGCTCGACGAAATACGCATGGAAACTCTTCAGTTTCGACTGGCAAGATGCGACCCCGGGCGACCATACGATTGTCTCACGCGTGACTGATATCAATGGCAACGTGCAGCTTACCGAAGCAGAGATGCCAGAGAAGCCTGCGTCGAGTTACTGGGAAGACTTCGCGCAGTTCCCGCGCACGGTCACGATCTGATTAGTAGCCAGACTCTGAATAAAGCCTCGGCGCAAAAAAGCCTTGCGCCAGGCTTCATCCTTTCGCGTCAGCTTAGCGATACCAAAACCGGTATAACCCTCACCCTCTGGCTGGCGACTAGCGCCGGCCCGCGCTGCCTCATCTTCGACAAACAAGAGGCGGTCTGCTTCTTTCCTGCTAAGCAACGCGTGCTGCTTGAATCAACGCTTGGCGTGGCTACCGCTAACCAGTTAACGGCCTCGGGCAATAAAGTCACCATTCTCGCGCGCGACAACGGCGTGACCGCTGCACGCAGTCCCCGTGATTCACTCTCACAGCGCAGCGCTGCGTCATGGAGGGTGGCAGAAACTAAGCTTAAAAACTTTTCACATGAGCCGGTAATGGCGCTCTATGTTAGATCCAATAAAGCGATGGGCGAGTTGCGGCGTAGACTACTAGCCGCAGGAATAGAGCTGTCGGAAGCGGATGTGAGGCCAACAGACAGGTTCTTGATGGAGCGATTTATAACGGGATCGATCGCCGTTGAGATCGGCGAGACTGATGCAAGCGAGGCCACAACACAGCTGCTGAATCCACGCATAAAGTCTACCGAGTTTCGCCCTACACTCAGCGCGCTTTCCTTCGATATCGAAACCGACATGAAAGCGGAGCAGCTCTACTCTATCGGCGTTTATTCAGAGCAGGAGTCAATCGTATTCATGCTAGGTGACGCTGCGTGGCGAGAAAAACTCGCTGGCAGCGCGGACGTTATTCAGAGTAGCGCGGTAAATAGTCGCAGTGCGCCGCGGAAAAGTAATAAGGAGAAGTCTGCGCTGCGCATCGAAGTGCTGTCTAGCGAGCGGGCTGTTATTACTGCGTTTCTAGATCATGTCGCACGCGTAGATCCCGACGTGCTGATCGGCTGGAATGTGGTCAATTTCGATCTGCGTTGCCTGCAGCGCGTATGCGACAGATTAAAGATGAAACTATCGCTAGGACGAGCGACCGCTGGCCAGCCGCAGACGGTCGCATGGCGCGAGGCCAGCGAGCGAGGAGGTGCCCAAAAGAACGGCCGCTTCTATGCAACTATTCCTGGGCGCTGCGCACTAGATGGGATTGAACTTATGCGGTCAGCGACCTATGCGTTCGAGAATTTTTCTCTAGAAACGGTTGCACGCGAAGTGTTGGGACGTGGCAAGCTTGTCGACAACGTCGAACAGCGCGGTGCCGAAATCGATACGCTTTTCGCACAGAACAAAGCGGCGCTCGCCCGTTACAACCTCGAAGACTGTAAATTGGTTTGGGACATTTTCGCAAAAGAAAGACTGCTAGAGTTTGCCATCGAGAAAAGCGTGTTAACGGGTCTCGCGCTCGATCGCTACGGAGGATCCGTCGCAGCGCTCGATTTTCTCTACCTACCGCGATTGCACCGCAAAGGTTTTGTTGCACCAGCGCAGGGAAGTGGTGACACGACGAACGTGAGTCCCGGCGGTTATGTACTCGATTCCGATCCAGGTATTTTCGATGATGTGGTCGTACTCGATTTTAAGAGTCTCTATCCGAGTATCATCCGCACGTTTCATGTTGATCCCTTGGCGCTTGCTCTCGCGGTGAACGAGCCTAAACCGATCGAGGGATTCGACGGTGGCGAGTTCGCGCGCGGCGACGCAATACTGCCTGAGCTTATCGCGACCCTGTGGGCAGCGCGCGACCAAGCAAAGCTCGCAGGCGATGCCATCATGTCGCAGGCGATTAAAATCATTATGAACTCGTTCTATGGCGTGCTCGGTACAAGCGGCTGCCGCTTTTTGGATACTCGCCTCGTGAGCTCGATCACCAAGCGCGGTCATCAGATAATTCTCGAGAGTAAGCGGTTTATAGAAGCCGAGGGTTTCCGCGTCATTTATGGCGATACTGACTCAGTGTTTGTGCTAATCCCTAAAGAGGCAATCGATGTCGAATCGAGTACAAGCAACAGTGCGGCTGAGCGCGCAGAGTCTGTTGTCGCGTTAAGTAAACGGCTTGCAGCGCGCATGACGGAATGGTGGCGCGACCGCGTAATGGCAGAGCAAGGTGTCGACAGTTTTTTAGAAATGGAGTTTGAGACTCATTTCACTAAATTCTTGATGCCCACCATTCGCGGAACCGACGCCGGCAGTAAAAAGCGCTACGCGGGCATGGTGCGAGTCAATCAAGGTTCGGCGATGACAAGCGGCAATAAACCGACAGCGGACTACCGGTTAATATTCAAAGGACTCGAGTCAGTGCGCACTGACTGGTCGCCCCTTGCGCGTGAGTTTCAGCGCGAACTCTATCGTCGAATTTTCTTAGGCGAAGACTACACAGACTACTTATTTCGCCTAGTCGACGACCTTCGCGCCGGTTACCTAGACGACAAACTCGTCTTCCGGAAGCGCCTGAGGCGGAGACTAGACGACTACGTGAAGAATGTACCGCCGCATATACAAGCCGCGCGCAAAGCCGAGAGGGCGAGATCTGAGCTAGGCTTAAGTGTGGTCGAAGGCGAGGGCGGTTGGATCGAGTATATTATGACGCGCACGGGCGCTGAGCCTGTGCGGTTTACCGATCAAAAGCCCGATTACGAGTTTTATATCGAGCGTCAGATCGAGCCTATTGCCGATGCAATTTTAGGCTTCGTTGGAGACTCGATGGAAAAACTATTCGGCCGCCAGATCGGCCTATTTTAAGCGCCGGTTAGCATTGTTGGCTGGAGGCTAGCGTTGACTGGAGTCTGGCGTTAAAAAACCGCCGCTACTAAGCGCCTCGCAAGCTGCGAATTTCCCATCCACGCGCCACGGCCTCGGCTTCAAGGCGTGGGTCGGGATCAACGGCAACTGCGGTGGTTACCGCGTTGAGCAAGGGCAGGTCGTTAAACGAATCGCTATAAAGAATACTGTCTGCGAGCGAAGCGAGTGGGTCTCCTCCAGCAGCCTCGGCTGTTCTGGCATCGAGCCAAGCATTTAGCTTCGTGATTTTCCCATGTTGGTAACACGGTGTGCCTTTTATCGCGCCTGTGTAGCGCTGCTCGGTTCCCTCGCCGGTTTGTTCGAGTCCGGTCGCTATTAGGTGTTCGACGCCAAATGCCGCCGCGATTGGCTGAGTAATAAATTCGTTTGTTGCTGTAATAATGACGCACAGATCACCGGCGTCGCGGTGGCTGTTCACGAGCGCTATTGCCTTCGGAAGCATGATCGCGGCCACCTCGCTCGTGACAAACTCTTGCCTAAGTGTATTCAACGCAGCGGGAGCTAAGCTCAATATTGGTTCTAGAGTGAAGGCTACATAGCCGTGGATATCCAATTCACCACGGACGTATTGCTCATAGAACGCATCATTCTTCGCACGATGCTCGGTTTCGTCGACGATGCCACGAGAAATTAAAAACTCTCCCCAAGCGTGATCGCTGTCGCCGGCGAGTAACGTGTTGTCGAGGTCGAACAGGGCGAGTCTGGGTGCGGGGCGAGCCATACGAAATCCTATTACTGTTGAGGCGTGTCAAACGCGCTTTGATTATGCGCACTATTATAACTCTGCAGCGACTGGCGGCAATCTATCTATCTGTATTTGTTAAGTAAATTTTATAGCTCCTCGTGTGGCGCAATTGATCTATCGCCTCTATCTGTGAAACAATGGGGCTTCTGAATTCTAGTAAGGTAATGCTAACGTGATTGACTCCGACGGCTTCCGACTCAATGTCGGTATCGTAATATGTAACCCTAAAGGGCAACTGCTCTGGGCTAAGCGTATAGGGCAGAGTTCGTGGCAGTTCCCGCAGGGCGGAATCAAAGAGAATGAGTCGGCGGAAGAGGCGCTCTATCGCGAACTCGAAGAAGAGGTCGGTCTCGAGCAGCAGCATGTTAGCCTGCTGCATCAAACCGAAGACTGGTTGCACTACCGATTACCCGAGAACTATATTCGTCGGCATAAAGACCCGCTCTGTATAGGACAGAAACAAAAGTGGTTTTTGCTTGGTCTTGAAAGCGACGAAGAGTCTATCGTGTTAAGCAAGTCGGGTGCGCCCGAATTTGACGACTGGCGCTGGGTTAATTATTGGTATCCCGTCGAGCAGGTCATCGAGTTTAAGCGCGACGTCTATCGGTCGGCACTCGAGCAGCTTCAACCGCCGCTCGAACGTTATGTTGCTCTGAGCAAACTCTAGCGATTGACGACAACATCGCTCGAGCTCTACTTATTTTTTAATTAGGTTTTTCTAATTAAGCCCCTAGCTATGCTGCGCTAGGCACCTCGAGAGGAGTCGCATAAAGCATGCTCGACCAACTGCGTAGCATTGTGCAAGAAGTCAACTCAGCGCGCGATCTTCAATCGGCGCTAGACATTATTGTCACGCGCGTGCGCAGCGCGCTGAACACGCAGGTCTGTTCGGTTTACCTCCTCGATAAAGATATTAATAGCCATGTGCTCATGGCCTCCCAAGGGTTAAAGGCAGAGGCCGTTGGCCGCGTTAGCTTGCAAACCGATGAAGGCCTGGTGGGTCTTGTTGCAAAGTATGCCGAGCCGATCAATCTGAGTGATGCATCGAAACACCCCAGCTACTTCTACCTTCAAGATACCGGCGAGGAAGAATTTAATTCTTTCCTTGGAGTGCCCATCATTCACCACCGCGCGGTGCTCGGTGTTCTGGTTATTCAGCAGCGCGAGAGTCGCCGTTTCGACGAGGGCGAAGAGGCTTTTCTCATCACACTGTCGGCTCAGCTTTCGGGCGTTATTGCGCATGCCGAAGCAACAGGGGCGATTCAGGGGCTGAGTCCTTCGGGCAAGAAAACCGAAGACACAATTTTTCCGGGTGTCTCGGGATCGTCGGGTGTCGCCATTGGTCGCGCCGTTGTGGTTTTTCCCCACGCTGATCTTAGCCAGATACCTCAGCGGCCGGCGAAGGATATTGAGCACGAGGTGGCGTTCTTTAAAACGTGTATCGACGCGGTGCGCCGCGATATGAACGACCTCTATGAAAAAATTGCAGGCCATGTTGCCGAAGAAGAGCGCCAGCTGTTTAACGTTTATGCACGTATGCTCGACGACAATGCGTTAGGCAACGAGGTGGTCGCGCGCATTCGGCAGGGCATCTGGGCGCAAGGCGCGCTCGCCTATGTAGCCGGTGAACATGTTCGCTCATTCGAGTCGATGAGCGATGACTATTTACGAGAACGAGCAGTTGATATTAAAGACCTCTGTAGCCGCGTTCTTTTTTATCTGCAGGCGCGTGAACCGATCGAAATCGAATATCAGGAAAACACTATCCTCGTGAGCGAAGAACTCACGCCATCGATGCTTGCCGAGGCGCCTAAAGAGAAATTAAAGGGACTAATTTCGGTTAAAGGGTCGGGTAACTCTCACGTTGCGATTCTAGCGAGGACGATGGGCATTCCGACGGTCATGGGCACGGTGGATTTACCCTACGCGCAGTTAGAGGGCCGAAGTTTGGTAGTTGACGGCTATCGCGGTGAGGTAATCACCAGCCCATCGAAAGCGCTGCGCCTGCGCTACCGCGAAATTATAAAAGAACAAGAGCAGTTAATCGCGGGGCTCGAGGGCATTAAAGAAGAGCCTTGCGAGACCTCCGACGGCCATCGCGTTCAGCTGTGGGTTAACACGGGCCTCATGTCCGACGTGATGCAGTCGCTCGATCAGGGCGCCGAAGGCATCGGTCTGTTTCGCACCGAAGTACCCTTTTTGCTGAGCGAGCGCTTTCCAAGCGAACAAGAGCAATACGAAATTTATCGTGAACAGCTCGAGGCTTTTTCGCCAAAAATAGTGACCATGCGCACACTCGATATCGGTGGCGATAAATCATTGCCGTATTTTCCGATCGAAGAAGCGAATCCTTTTTTGGGTTGGCGCGGAATTCGTGTGACGCTCGATCACCCAGAAATTTTCATGGCGCAGATACGCGCGATGCTGCGAGCAAGCGTGGGACTGGATAATTTGCAGATTATGCTGCCGATGATCAGCAACGTGAACGAAGTGTCTATGGCGCAGCAACTCATTAAAAAGGCGTATCGGGAGCTCGTTCAAGAAGGAGTCGACGTCGTGTATCCACCGGTTGGCGTGATGATCGAATTGCCTGCGGCGGTCTATCAGACATCAGTGCTGGCTAAAATGGTCGACTTCGTCTCGGTGGGTAGCAACGACTTAACACAGTATTTGCTGGCTGTTGATCGCAATAATCCACGCGTTGCAAGTCTGTACTCGGCATTTCATCCGGCGGTTATCGCAGCCCTTCAGCAGGTGGTCACACTCGCTAAGGCAGAAGGAAAACCGGTGAGCATTTGCGGTGAGATGGCAGGCGATCCGGGCGCGGCGGTGCTGCTTATCGCCATGGGCTACGACGTGCTTTCAATGAACGCCTCGACGCTGTTGAAAGTAAAATCGGTTATTCGCAGCGTTTCGATGGATGTTGCGAAAGACTTACTAGAGCAGGTCGCCGAATTGGACGACGCGCAAACTATTCGGAGCGCGGTTGATATGGCGCTGTATAATGCCGGAGTCGACAGATTGCTGCGCTCCTCGCGCACGCACTAATTAGCCTGGCCCCAGATGGAAAAAATGGCTTTGCGTTGGCCGTCCTAGCGCGTCGTAGTTGCGCTCGTGGAAGCGCACATTACCTTTCTGATCTCTGATAAGCGCGGTAGAACACAGCGTGCCGTAATCGTGCAAGCCGAGTATTTCGTCGTTCGGGTCTTTCTCATTTCGAATAAAGGCGGAGGAAAGCCGTCGTTCGAGGGCGAGTGTTAGCCCAGTCGACGGCAATTCATGGTCCTCGGCCTTCTCTCGATCGTCCATTAGGGCTATTAACGTATCGGTCGTCAACTCTTGGCTCTCACTTGCCAGTATTTGAAAGCGCTGCTTGCCCTTGCTTACTTTTGGCCAAGGTTCGTCGAGTACGCCGTTCGACAGTCCGTAATACCCAGGCGCCAGTTCTCTGGGTGCCGCCAGCACCTCGTTGTTAAGGTAATACAGCGAGTCGGCGTCGCCAATGAGCAGGTTAAATCCTGCATAGTCTTGGCCGTTTTCGGCAATCGACGCTGCGTAATCGGCAGGCGTCGCTGAGCCGCGCAGGAAATTGGCCGTGAGCTCTCCACGGCTTCGTATGCCATCTTTAGGCGCGCTGCCGCGGCGGTTGGTAATCGCCGCAAAGCGTGAGTTGGGGCCAATACCAAGCCAAGTACCGCCAGCCCGACCATCACGCCCCGCTATAACGCCGTCGTCCCAGCAATGCGCCTGCCGCGTCTCGCGCGCGAAGAATTCGTCGCGGTTTGCGGCCACGATTAATGGCATGTCTTTGTGGCTGCGATGACCGATAAAAATGAGACACATGGTGGCGATTACTTCTCTTTTTAAGGTTTAGCAATCTATTCTACCCATTCGGACATCGAGTGCCAGTTTGCTACAAAAAAAGTGTATAACCGGTTACCCTAGCTGTTGAAAATCATTGTCCGAGAACAGCATGCTCACCCACCCTCAGTTTGACCCTGTCGCGCTCTCCTTAGGCCCGCTAAGTATCCACTGGTATGGCTTAATGTACATTGTCGCCTTTGCAGGTATTTGGCGACTTGCGCTCTATCGCGCGCACAAAAGCCCTGGTTCATGGAGCGACGAGCAAATATCCGATTTAGTGTTCTATGGTGCGATGGGTGCCGTGATTGGCGGTCGCCTCGGTTCCGTGTTCTTCTACAATTTCGACCGCTTTCTCGCCGATCCAATTTGGCTATTTCGGGTGTGGGAAGGCGGCATGGCGTTTCACGGCGGACTTTTGGGAGTGCTCGCTTCGTTTGGGTGGTATTCGCGCCGACTCGGCAAGCCCTTCTTTGAGACCATGGATTTTGTCGCACCGCTCGTGCCTTTTGGACTCGGCGCCGGCAGGATAGGCAATTTCATTGGCGGCGAGCTCTGGGGCCGACCTACTGATTTGCCTTGGGGTATGGTCTTTCCCTATGTCGATGCGCTTCCGCGCCACCCTTCTCAGCTGTACCAGTTTGCGCTCGAAGGCGTCGCTTTGTTCGCGCTGCTCTGGTGGTTTTCATCGAAACCACGTCCGCGCTGCAGTATCACCGGGCTGTTTGGCGTCGGTTATGGCGTGTTCCGCTTTGTCGTCGAGTTTGCGCGCCAGCCCGATGCAGACATCGGTTTTATCGCTTTTGACTGGCTCACTATGGGACAATTATTGTCGTTACCAATGATTGTCATCGGCGCAGTAATGATGGCGTACGGCTATCGTCGCGATGGTGTCTCTGTGGAACTAAATCCGAAGTAATTTTAGGATGGTATATGTATGCACCAGTATCTAGACCTTTGCCGACGTATCGTTGAAGAGGGCGAATGGGTCGCGAATGAGCGTACCGGTAAGCGCTGTCTCACAGTGATCAATGCTGACTTGCAGTACTCGGTAGAGCGCAACGAATTTCCGATCATTACGACGCGAAAAAGTTACTGGAAAGCCGCTATCGCCGAATTGCTCGGCTATCTTCGTGGCTATGATAATGCCGCCGATTTTCGCGCGCTTGGCACTAAAAGCTGGGATGCTAATTCGAATGAAAACGCCGCGTGGCTTGCTAATCCTGTGCGCCGGGGCGAAGACGATATGGGTCGTGTGTATGGCGTTCAAGGCAGAGCGTGGGCAAAGCCTAACGGCGAACCGCTCGACCAACTGCGTAAAATAGTCGACGACTTAAACAAGGGGTTAGACGATCGCGGCGAAATTCTGACATTCTATAACCCAGGCGAATTCGACTTAGGCTGCCTTCGACCGTGTATGCACACTCACACTTTTTCGCTACTTGGCGGCAAGCTCCATCTTACGAGTTACCAACGCTCTTGCGATGTGCCCTTGGGTCTCAACTTTAATCAGATTCAGGTGTTTGCACTACTCGCGCTCATGGCCCAAATTACAGGGCATGACGCGGGAACTGCCTATCATAAAATCGTGAATGCGCATATTTACGAAGATCAGCTCGAACTAATGCGCGACCTGCAGCTTAAGCGTAAACCGTTTGCTGCACCGAAGCTGCACATTAACCCCGACATTAAGAGCCTCGAAGATATTGAAACATGGGTCACGCTCGATGACTTTTCGGTCGAAGGCTATCGGCATCACGACCCAATCGCCTACCCGTTCTCGGTTTAGGCGCTACTCAAGATTCACAATGGATTAGTACTAATGAAACTCTCTTTGATCGTCGCGATGGCGGAGAACCGAACCATCGGACTCGACAATACACTGCCGTGGCATTTATCCGAAGACCTTAAGTACTTTCGCCGCACGACTACCGGCCACTGCATCATCATGGGTCGTAATACGTGGGAGTCAATTGGCAGACCGTTGCCCAATCGACGCTCGATAGTCGTCAGCTCCAACCCGAATTATGTCGCCGAAGGCGCGGAGGTTGTGTCGAGCTTAGCGGCGGCGAAGTCACTTGCCGAATCGATTAGTGCCGAGCTAGGCGTTGACGAAGCCTTTGTCATTGGCGGCGCACGACTCTATGCCGACGCATTGCAACAGGCAGAGTGTTTTCACCTCACTCGCGTGCAGGCCAGCGTTGAGGGCGACACATACCTGCCGGAGTTCGATGAAGGCGAATGGCAAGAGGTCGCGCGCGAGGAGTTTGCCGCGGAAGGTCAAGGCGAGGGAGAGAATCCCTACGCCTACAGTATTTGCAAACTAGTAAGACGCAGTAGTTAAAGGAAAACTAAACGCCTTTAAGAAATATCTTAGACTTGCGCTGCAAATTATAGAGCGCCTTCCTTTGTTCGGGTAAATCGTCGAGCGAGCCTTCGGCAAAGCCATGGCCGATAAACCAATGCGCCGTCACGGTCGTCAGGACGAAAACTTTTTCAATCCCTAATACCTTTGCCTCCGCTGTTAAGCTATGAAGCAGACGCGCGCCAAGGCCGTGGCGACGATAATTGGGATGCGTTGCGATGCAGGCTATTTCGCTAAGTGACTCGCTTGTGCGATAGAGTGCTGCGCACGCAGTGATTGCGCCCTCAAGTTCGATCACCTTAAAGTTTTCTATTTCGGTTTCGAGCCTCTCTCGCGACCGTTCGACCAGTGTGCCATCTGCCTCGAGCGGGCGAATGAGCGAGAGGATCGCAGAGACATCATCGATCGTCGCCTGCCTTAAGGTATCTAGGCTATCGTCACTGATCAGCGTGCCGGCCCCTTGGCGTGTAAACAATTCGCGAATGAGCGCGCCGTTGCACTTGTAGCCAATCAGGTGTACGCGATTAACGCCAGCAGTGTTCGCCTTTATACTCGCTCGCAGTGCCGTGCCGAGGGCTTTTTCTGTGTCGTTGTCACTTGCCGCGTGGCGTTCGGCGGCGGCAGTGGCGCTCACAGAATTGAGTGAGGCGACAAGTTCGCCGCGATCGTCGCAAACGCCTTCCTGAGGCACCAAGAAAATTAGTTTGTCTGCCTGAAGCGCAATGGCCAGCTCGGTAGCAACTTCTTCAACGGTGAGATTAAAGACCTCACCGGTTAAGGAATAACCTAAATTGCTCTGCAGGACGACTGTGCGTTCTTCGAGGCGTTTGGCGATTGCATCGACTTTAACGCGGCGCACACGGCCGGTGTGGTGGAAGTCTACGCCATCGTGAACGCCTATCGGCATTGCCGTAATAAAATTGCCTCTACTAAGAGTAAGGGCTTCGCCGCCGCTCGCAAGTGGCGCTGCTGAAGAGGAACTAGCGCCCGCGCTAAAGAGCGCCTCGAGACGAATAGATTCGGCGCCGACTACACCTGCAATAACAGCAAGGGAAGTTGGATTTGTGACGCGCATTCCTTTATGAAACTCTACTGGAAGCTTTGCAGCATTCAATGCCGCATCAATCTGTGGCCGCGCGCCATGCACCAGAATCAGTTTAACGCCGAGACTGTGGAGGAGAGTAAGATCGCTGACGAGATTGCCTAAGTGCTCGCTGGCGAGAGCCTCGCCGCTGAGCGCAACGACAAAGGTTTTGCCGCGATGGGCGTTGATATACTGAGTAGACGCACGAAACCACTCAACGAGGGCGCCCGCGCCGTTCGCATCGTTGTTATTCATTTTTTCTGATTCTGGGTGGCTCTCAGTTAGCGTGCTCATCGATCTGGTTCTCGGTTGGCGATTCTTGATTCTCGGCGATCATCGCGAGGCGCGCGATCGTATCAGTTTTTGCCGCCATGATAAAATCGTTAACGTGCAGACCGTTAACTCGGTGAGACCACCAATAGATGGTTACTTTACCCCACTCGGTCAATACCGTCGGATGATGATCTTCGCGATCGGCTACATTGGCCACTTTTGCGGTAAAAGCGAAGGCGTCTTTAAAGCCAATAAAGAAAAACTCACGCACAAGCTTTTCGACCCCTTCATGAAACTGACGTTTCCAGCCTGGCACGCTAAGAACAAGCTGATGTGCCTCCTCCTCAGAGATTACAGGCGAGCCTAATTTGCACGGTTCGCAGTGGCGTAGATGCAGTTTCACTTAGATGAATTCCTCGAGCACGTTGTTGAGATAGCGAAACCCTCGCTCAGTTGTGGTAACCCAGCCATCGGCAGAAGGTGAGTCGCAGAGAAGACCTTGCGAGCGCAGGTATTCTACTCGCTTTGCAATTACGCTAAAAGCGGTGCCGGTACGCGCTTCAAAATGTGCGGGGGAGAATCCGCGTCGTGTGCGAAGCGTGTTAAGCAGATATTCGATAGCGATTTCGTCGGATGGAATCGGCATTGCCTCGGCAGTATACCGCGAAGTGCGGCCATTGGCCTGTGGCTGCGTCGCGGCGCGTAGGTAGTGATCGGGCTGGCGTTGTTTACGTGTGCGCAGTGGCTGCGATCCGTCGGCGAGGCTGATCTTGCCATGTGCGCCTGCGCCAATCCCGAGGTAGTCGCCGAACTGCCAATAGTTGAAATTATGCCGCGATTGCAGAGAACTGCTGCGAGCATACGCAGAGACCTCATACTGCTCGAGGCCTCGCGCTGACAACAGGGCGTGGCCCGCGTCTTGTACGCTGGTTAAAATCGACTCGCTCGGCAGCGGCGGCGGCTTTGAATAAAATACGGTGTTAGGCTCTATAGTAAGCTGATACCAAGACAGATGCGGCGGCTCGAATGAAAGCGCCGACTCAAGGTCTGTCAGTGCGTCTTTGAGTGACTGTTCGGGCAGACCATGCATGAGGTCGAGATTAAAATTGTCAAAGCCGGCGGCGCGCGCGCTATCAATTGCGCGTTGTGCCTGCGCACCATCGTGTATGCGACCGAGTCTGGTGAGTTGTGCATCGGCGAAGCTTTGTATTCCGAGTGACAGGCGGTTAATTCCTGCCGCGCGAAACTCGGTAAAGCGGCCCGCCTCGAGGGTGCCGGGATTTGCTTCGAGCGTTATTTCCAACTCAGTCGATTCAAGCCAACCGGCACGCTGCGTGCTGGCAATATGTTGAAGCAACGTATCGAAGGCGCGCGCACTGAATAGGCTTGGTGTTCCTCCACCAATAAAGATCGAATAAATAGGTCGTCTTTTCTCTACGGTATCACCGCCGCAGGCGAGCAGATAGTCTGCGTCGAAGTCGGCGCACAGTGCCGCAATGTAGCGCTCTTCTGGCAATGCTTCGTGCGCGCCGAATTCATGCGAATTAAAGTCGCAGTAGGGGCACTTTTTTACACACCAAGGGATGTGTATATAGAGGCTTAAAGGGGGCTGGGCCAACATCGACGCAGCTGCTCCAATGCTTGTCCGCGATGACTTATCGCATTCTTGGTGTCCGAGTCGAGCAACGCAGATGCACAGTTATGTGACGGCACAAAGAAGAGTGGATCATAACCGAAACCATTATCTCCCTCGGCAGACTCAAGAATAAGCCCTTCCCAAGTACCCTGGCAGATCAGCGGAGTAGGATCGGCGGCATGCCTTAGAAAGACTATGACGCATTGGAATCGAGCTGTGCGTTGGGCAGACGCGACGCCCTGCAATCGCTCGAGCAGCAACGCATTGTTCGCGGCGTCACTTTCGTCGCGATTAGCGAAATTTGTCCCACGAGCAGCGGCGAAGCGCGCGGAATAAATGCCAGGTTCGCCGTTAAGCGCGTCGACTTCGATACCTGAATCATCTGCGATAGCAGGCAAACCTGTAACCTCGCAGGCATGCCTTGCTTTGATTAGCGCATTCTCAACGAAGGTAAGTCCGGTCTCATCTGCGTCATCAACGCCGAGTTCGCGCTGAGAGACAAGCTCTACATAGAAAAGGCTTCACTATGAGTAACTCAAGTATCGTTTTCCCGCATTGCCGCTCGCTAAAACGATTCTTGAGTTACTCATAGTGAAGCCTTTTCTATGCTCGACTGTCAGCTGCGTGCAATGTGATAAATAGCAATCTCACCTAGGAGATTTGGAAATAGGCGCATCGATAGGCTACCTTCGTGCTTAAGATCAACAACTGTACGTTCTAATATCCGAATATTCTTCTCTTTACACAAAGCATCAAAATCGCGCACGGTGCAAAAATGGATGTTAGGTGTGTCGTACCACGCATGAGGCATAAACTTGGAAACCGGCATTCGACCTTTTGATGAGAGATAGACCCTGCTTTTCCAGTTGCCGAAATTCGGGAAAGTAACGATGCCTCTGCGACCAACGCGGAGCATTTCGTCGATTAATTGGTCAGGATGACTCAGCGCCTGTAGAGTTTGCGCGAGAAGCACGGTGTCGAAGCTGTCGGTCTGGAAATTCCATAGACCCGCATCGAGATTCTGCTCGATTACATTAAGGCCTCGCTCTACACAGGTCTGGATTTTGTCGCTGTCGATTTCGAGTCCGGTGCCTTTCACCTTTTTGGTCAGCTTAAGGTTTGCGAGCAGACTGCCGTCACCGCAGCCGAGGTCGAGCACTCGGCTGTCCGGCTCTATCCAGCGTTGAATTATCTCTTGATCAGGACGCATCGCAGACGAGCTCCTTGTAGGCATTATCTAAGAAGCCGCGCATTGCATTGATGTAGCGTGGGATCGGCATGAGGAAGGCATCGTGGCCTTGATCTGCCTCGACCTCAAGATAGGTAACCTCGCGTCCTGCTTTCAATAATGTCTCGACCAATTCGCGCGAACGCTCTGGTGGGAAGCGCCAGTCGGTACTAAAAGACACGAGTAAAAATTTGCAGTCACCGCCGGCGAATGCTTTAGACAGGTCGTTGCCATAATCGACAGACGGATCGAAATAGTCGAGCGCCTTAGTCATCAAAAGATAGGAGTTAGCGTCGAAATTTGAGCTAAAACGCTCGCCCTGATAGTGCAAATAGCTTTCGACTTCGAAATCGACATTGAGGCCAAAACTTAGCGTGCCAGAACGCAAGTCGCGACCAAGGTTGCCACGCGTTGTGTTTTCTAGCTGCGAACCGGCATTGCCAAATTTCGCCCGCATTGCGCTGTCGGATAAATAAGTAATGTGCCCCACCATACGCGCGAGCATAAGCCCTTGTTTGGGGTAAGTGTTGTGTTCGAGATAACGGCCGGCATGAAAGTTTGGGTCGCTCGTGATTGAGTAACGCGCGACTTCATTAAACGCGATATTTTGCGCCGAAAGTTTGGGAGCTGATGCGATGCAAACCGCATTGGCGACTCTATCGGGGTAGCTTATTGCCCAGCGTTGAACCTGCATGCCGCCAAGGCTGCCGCCCACGACCGCGGCCCACTTTTTGATTGTGAGGCGTTCCATTAGTTGCAGTTGGCTTTTGACCCAGTCGCGTACGGTCACTACAGGAAAATCTGGCCCGTAAGGTTTGCCGGTGTCGGGATTAATAGAGGTCGGCCCCGTGCTGCCTGCACAGCCGCCTAAATTGTTTAACGCGACGACAAAAAATTTGGTGGTGTCGATCGCCTTCCCCGGTCCGATTGCGCTGTCCCACCAGCCAGGCTTGCTGTCGGATGCCGAATGATAACCCGCGGCATGATGATCGCCGCTTAGCGCATGGCAGATAAGAATCGCGTTGCTTCGCGAGGCATTAAGTTCGCCATAGGTCTCGACCATAAGATCATAGGTGGGGAGTGTCTTGCCGCTTCGGAGTAACAGTGGTTCGTCGAAGTGATAAGAGACAGGCGTGACAATGCCGACCGAATCCGGCGCGTCTACTATGACTGTCGCTTCTGTCGCAGCATCAGCCTTTTGTGTCTGCGTTGCTTCACGCTGTGTTGTTTCGTTTGGCATAGAGTGTTTGATTCTTCGTTAGATGCCGAGGATTACTGCGGCCATACCGGTTGTGATCCCAAAGGTCGTGTAGATAAATTTTTGCAGCAACTGTATACCGAGGAAAATCACAATCGGTGAAAAATCGAGGCCACCCATGGGCGGAACAATCGATCGTATTGGCCCCATAACCGGTTCTGTTAACTGCCAGACAAGCTGCAGCATCGGATGGGGCGTCGGATTTCCACTAAACATCATAATGAACGACATGATGATCGAACCGATAATCGCATAGTAGTAAATATTAATGACGAACAGAAGATTACCTACAAACGCCCAGGTGATGAGTGAGCTTAGAGGCGGACTAGTGGCGCCATAGAGAGCGATTAGCCCATAGATCGCAGCAACTTGAACCAGCAGAGCGGCGACTAGAGTGGCAAAATCGATACCGCGGTAGCCAGGGATCAACGCCCTCAGGGGCCGCACGACGGGGTCAGTAAAGCGAACGATAGCTTGTGACAGGGGATTGTAGAAATCTGCGCGCGCGATTTGCAGTAAAAATCTCAACAACAGCATAAGTAGGTAGATGCCACCGAGGGTACTGACCACTGTAATGCCTGAGCTGCTCATAAAATCCATTCCTTAATCCTCGCGCAAACCGTTCTCTTATACGGTTGTAAAAATGAGTACACTTTAGTCTTTTCTAACTGTTGACCTGCAGGTCATCTCCGCAGCCTCACTGGTTTAAATGCTTACACTTCGCCGGCAAGTTCGACCGAGCGATCGCGAGCCGCCGTCAATGCACCATCGACTAACTGACGCAGGCCGCCGTCTTCGAAATGATTTATCGCCCGTTCGGTCGTGCCGTTTGGCGAGGTAACATTACGCCTTAGCTGCGCAGTGTCCTCTTCGCTGGCTATCGCAAGCTGCGCGGCGCCTAGCGCTGTCTGATAAGTAAGCGACTTCGCCATTGCTGGTGTTAGTCCGAGCTTAACTGCGCTTTCTTGCATCGCTTCCATCATCAAAAAGAAATAGGCTGGACCGCTTCCGGACAGCGCGGTAACGCTATCGATGTCGGCTTCACTGTCGACCCAAACGCTTAAGCCGACTGCGCCCAGAAGTTGATCGGCGATATCGCGCTGTGCAGCGCTAACGCGTGCGTTGGCAAATAGTCCGCTAGCGCCGCTGCCAACGAGTGCAGGGGTGTTGGGCATGCAGCGCACAAGCGCGGCCTCCAAGCCAAACCAGCGCTCGAGTGCTGTTAAGGTAATACCTGCGGCAATCGAGACGATAAGCGGGCGGCGATCATTTAAGGAAGCGGCTAGCGCGGTGCAGACGCTTGCCATAACCTGCGGCTTTACCGCGAGTACGATTACGTCGGCAGTCTGCGCGATATCCTCATTGCTCACAGCCGACAGGCCTGTCGTTGCCGCAAGTGCGTCGAGTTTATCCGTATCCAAATCTGATGCGTTTATAAGGCTGGGCGCTTGGCCTCGATTGATCAGGCCGCCAATGATGCTGCTGGCCATATTCCCAGCGCCAATGAAGCCGATGCGAGTGTCTTGCAAGGTCTGTCTCCAAAATGCGCTAATCACTGACCGCGGAAAGTAATCGGCTCCGCGTTTGTGACTAGCTGTTTGTGTCTGGATGGTAGCGTTGGAGTTTACCGATTTGAGCGCGAATGCGCGAACCTTCTAGCTGGGACGCGCGCCGAACAGCGCAGTGCCTATCCTAACCATCGTCGACCCTTCGGCTATTGCAGCGCCGTAATCGCCGCTCATGCCAATCGACAAGGTGTCGAGTGTAGGCAGTGTTTCGCGCAGGCGGTCGAATTCTTGTCTCAGGGGGGCGAAGCACGCGCGTTGCTCTGCCGCGCCTTCGAGTGCTGCAGGAATCGCCATTAAGCCTCGTAGGGAAAGGTTAGGAAGACGCGCGACGAGCGCACAAAGCTGCGCAGCGTCGGCAAGTGCTACGCCCGATTTGCTGTCTTCGTCTGAAAGGTTGACCTGCACGCAGACATTTAGAGCAGGGAGCGCGGGGTCGCGCTGCGCCGAAAGCCGCTCGGCGATTTTGTCGCGATCGACGCTGTGAACCCAATCGAAGGCATTCGCGATATCGCGTGTCTTATTCGATTGAATTGGCCCGATGAAGTGCCAGATTATGTCGAGGTCGGCCAGGTGTTCGCGCTTATCTATTGCTTCTTGTACGTAATTTTCTCCAAAGTGGCGTTGGCCAGCGGCGTGAGCGTCGCGCATGACGCCGACTGGCTGGCGCTTGCTCACTGCTAAGAGCGTGACCGCATTGGTGAGCCGGCCGCAGGATTGCGCCGCGGCAGCAATATCGGCTCTTAGTTTGTCGAGAGTCTGGTTAATGTGAAGCATCTTGAGGTAGGTCTCAATAGGTGACGTGTTGTTCCTAGGTGAATTACTAGGTGGAGGTTACCATGCAAGTGTCGTTAACAAGCAAGTGGATTGCGATCAATGAAAATAGCCGACTTACTGAATTTAAGTGTCGAACGCGGCGCTTCTGACCTTCATCTTACGGCTGGCCTGCCACCTTTGGTTCGTATCGATGGTGAGATATGCCCGCTTTTCGATGAGCCGGTGATCGGACTTGCGGGCAGCGGCGAGCGTATCGATCAACAGAAGGTACTGGCCCTTTTGCATGAGGTAATGCGCGAGGATCAGCGACGTGAGTTCGAAGACAGGCTCGAAGCAGACTTCTCTTATGAGCTTTCGGGTGTCGCGCGCTTCCGCGTCAATGCCTTTCACCATAATCGCGGTGCCGGCGCGGTATTCCGCACCATTCCGTCCGATGTCGTGACGATGGAGGCATTGGGCCTATTTCTAAAACTATCGCCGATGCGCCACGAGGCTTGGTAATCGTCACTGGGCCTACCGGCTCGGGAAAGAGCACTACTCTTGCTGCTCTGATCGACTACCTTAACGAGACGAAGTCGCAGCATGTTTTGACCATTGAAGACCCGATCGAATTTGTTCACGAAAGCAAGCGCTGCCTGATAAATCAGCGCGAGGTGCATCGCGATACACACAGTTTCTCTGACGCGCTGCGCTCAGCCTTGCGTGAAGACCCCGATATCATCTTGGTTGGCGAGCTGCGCGACCTCGAAACTATTCGCCTTGCGCTGACTGCAGCCGAAACAGGCCATTTGGTGTTCGCTACGCTGCACACAACCTCGGCGGCTAAGACAATTGATCGGGTGATTGATGTGTTCCCCGCCGCAGAGAAAGACATGGTGCGTTCGATGCTGTCTGAGTCTTTGCAGGCCGTTGTTTCGCAGGTGCTGCTGCGTAAAAAGGGGGGAGGACGCGTCGCTGCCTTTGAGATCATGCGGGGAACGGCGGCGATCCGAAATTTGATTCGTGAGGATAAGGTTGCTCAGATGTATTCGACTATTCAGACGGGGGCATCGCAAGGGATGGTGACGCTCGATCAGTCGCTGAAAAATCTCGTCGATCAAGGGATCGTGCACGCCGACGTTGCGCGGGCAAAGGCCAAGTCGCCAGAGAGTTTCTAAGGACGTTCTACTTACTTACCCGAGTTAGTGGACAGAGTTATTAGTCCTCGTTAGGCGCTCGCCTTGCGAATTCTGCAAGCCAGTTCTCTAAAATAATCTGTGCGGCGACATCGTCTATCGCCTGTTTTTTCCTTGCACCGTGACCGCTTATGCGCCGGCTGCTTAGTTTTTGGCTAGATTCCCAATCGGCGTCATCGATAATGCGCTCTGCAGCTTCGACAGACGATAGCCGCTCGTCGAAGCCGAAGCTGGGTTTATGGAACCGGCCATTGAGCCTGTGACCAAACTTCATAGCGCGCAGCATGAGAGGGCTCTCGCTGCCATCGAGGTTGTAAGGCAGGCCGACGACGAAAACATCCGGTTGCCAACGATCAATTAATGCCGCGACATCACTCCAATCGGGCACACCATCGCGCGCGCGTATGACGGCCACCGCCTGCGCGGTGCCCGTGAGACTTTGCCCATAGGCAACGCCGATTCGCTGGGTGCCGTAGTCGAACGCAAGCGCGCTGAGTTGCTTGTGCTGCTGTGGGAAACTGTCTAGAGGCGTCATTGTCATCCTAGGAGTTAAGTCGCGACCTTAGTAGCTACGCAGCGCGTCGCCTTCGTGAAAGCGCCATGTGCGAATAATCTCAACGATGTCGGCCTGTTTGCTGAGCTCTGGCGGGAAGGGCTCATAGGGCGAGGCGAGCATTACAATATCCAACGCTGCCTGATCGAGAACCACATGCCCCGATGACTGCAAAATTTCGGTCTTTTGTATACTGCCATTGGGGAGTATCGACACCAGCAGCCTCAGGCTGCCGTAGAGTTTTTGCCTTCTAGCCGCATCAGGGTAATTGAGATTGCCAATAGCCTCGATACGTCGGCGCCAGCCATCGAGGTAGAGAGCATCTTCGCTGCGCTGGGTTGCTGCTGCGGTAAGGACTACTCGCCTTGGGCGCCGCGCATACTCCTGCACTTGAGAGTCGAGTTGGGCCATTAGAGAGGCGATTGCGAGTCGTGAAGAGTCAGGCGTAGACACCTGAGCGTCGCCTTCATCGGTTACGGTCAGTGCGTCGTTTGACTGTGTGCGCGCGTTGGCCGACGTCGTGACGAACTCGGTGCTACCTTCTCGTTGTGTGGCTGTTTGTTCAGGGGCCATCGGCTGCGCGGCTTGCAGCGTGGCTGATTCGTAGTCGGCCTGAAAGGGCGAGGTTGGCGCCACTGCCGGAGCGTCTTCGGCGAGAGAGCCGCTGCCTAGCTGATTGGCCTGTGCCAGAAAGTCGGCGCGGCTCGGGGCGATCTCGCTGTGATGCGCCGCGAGGGTTATCTCGAGCGTAGGCACCTCGCTGGTCGACTGCACTGCCCCGAAGCTTATGCCAAAAATAAGGATGCCGTGCGCCGCAATCGACAAAAACATCGTGAAATTAAAGCGTTCGCGCTCGTCCGCGCCCGCGTTCATTTTCGCTTAGCCCCTTGCCGCGAGCTTGCTTGCAATCGCTTCCATGAGATCACCCGCTATATCGAGTTGGTGTGCGCGATCGAGTTCGCGTACGCAAGTTGGACTAGTGACATTGATTTCGGTCAGGTAGTCACCGATTACGTCTAAGCCGACGAAGAGGAGGCCCTTCTCACGCAAAACCGGAGCTACTTGGGAGCAGATCCAGCGTTCACGATCGGTCAGTGGCATCGCAACGCCGCTGCCGCCGGCGGCGAGATTTCCGCGGGTTTCTCCGGACATCGGGATTCGGGCAAGGCCGTACTCAGCAGGGACTCCGTCGACCATAAGAATACGCTTGTCTCCATCGACGATCTCAGGGAGGAATTTTTGAGCCATTATCTGCTGGCGGCCATGGTCGGTTAGCGTCTCGATGATAACACTCAGGTTTGGGTCGCCGGCTTTCACGCGAAAGATAGAGGCGCCGCCCATGCCATCTAACGGTTTAAAGATCACATCGCCGTGTTCGGCGTGAAACGCCTTCAGTCGTGCAGCCGACGCGGCAACGATCAGAGGAGGGCAGCACTGCGGGAACTGAGTGGCGAAAAGTTTTTCGTTACAATCGCGTAAGCTACGGGGGTCATTCACGACCAAAGTGCCTTCGCGCTGCGCCGCCTCGAGAATATAGGTTGAGTATATAAAATCCATGTCGAAGGGCGGATCTTTTCGCATTAACACAACATCAAGATCGGACAGTGCAATGTCCTGCGGGCTGCCAACCTCGTACCAGCTTTCGGGATTGTCTTCGACACTGAGACGACGAACGGTGGCACGCGCCAAGCCTTGATCAAGGGATAGGTCGCTCTGCTCCATATAATAGAGCTCCCACCCACGGCGCTGCGCGGCGAGAAGCATGGCAAGTGTCGTGTCTTTTTTGACGTTAATGTCCGCGATCGGGTCCATGACTACGCCGAGTTTTACCGTCATTGCATCTTTCCTGTGGTCTGATTAGCGAGCAATTAATGGAAACGATAATAGCCTAGATCGGCATTTCACGCACCGACGTTTACTCAGAACACACGCGATAATTGCGCAAGGCTCGTGCGGGAAAGCACGTCGTCTCGCAGCAGCAAAGTCACTATAAAGCCGCTATAATGCCAGCCTCACCAAGCGCGGTAAGCAGTAGCAGCCGTACGCGAAGCAGTGCAATATCGATAATCGAAGAGGGTAAGACTTGAGAACACTGGGCTTTGCATGGGGTATCGTTGGCGTGCTCCTCTTGCTGTCATTTGCAATATTCCGGCTCGCACCCATTGCCTTCGAATTAGGCGATTTGCAGCTTAGCGTTGTTCATTGGGTCAGCCTCGCCTTCAGTATTGTCTATATGGCTTATGCCGAGGGTTATAAAGGGTTTCATCGTGGGTTCTCGCCACGCGTTATTCAACGAGCGAATTATCTGCGCGAAAATCCGCGTTGGCACCACGTTCTTTTGGCGCCGGCATTCTGCATGGGCTACATCTACGCGACGCGTCGCCGTCAGATTCTCTCCATTGGTCTGACGCTCGTCGTCATGGGCTTTGTCGTTGTCGCGCGACAACTTCCACAGCCCTGGCGTGGGATACTCGACGCAGGGGTGGTTACTGGGTTAAGCCTTGGAATCATGTCAATCCTCTACTTTTTACTGAACAGCCTGCGCACGCCTGGGTTTATTACCGTCTCGCCCGAGGTTCCTTTGCCGGTGACTATCGAAAGTGACACGGCTGCACTGCCCGATGCCTAGCTCATCCCAGACTCCCACAACATCCAAGCCGAGTCGCTACTGCGCGGTTGTTGTGACCTACAATCCCGATCTCACGGCGTTGCTAAAGCTTCTCGGCCAGCTCGAGAAAGACAGCGACTTTATTGTTATAGACAATGGGAGTGCGAATATCGAAGAGCTGGCGGCATCAATTGAGGTGTATTCCCGGTGTCGAGCAGTGGAGAAAGTGGGCGACAACATTGGCTTGTCACGCGCGCTGAATAAAGGCATAGCCTGGGTGAAAGAGCACGGTTACGAGTTTGTGTTTCTATTCGACCAAGACAGTCGCCCGGGCGATCTCTTTGCACAGGGGCTTATCTCGGCTCTCGAACGCGCCTCGAAATTTAGCAGCAAGGGTGTGGCCGCCGTGGGGCCACGAATAATGAACCCGCAGTCGATGAAACAAACCCCGTTTAAACTGTTCAATAGATTGTTGGGGCGCACAAACCGACGTTTCGAAGGATTGCGCACCGAGTTCAAAGCAGATTTCCTGATCACCTCCGGCACGTTAATTCCGTTGAGTATCATCGATGCCGTTGGGCCGATGCGAGACGATTATTTCATCGATAACATAGATCTCGAATGGTGTTTCCGCGCGAAGGCGCTAGGCTACGATCTGGTGGGATCCGATGCGTCGATTCTCTATCACGCTATTGGCGAGCGCAGCGATCATCCTTGGGTGCGTGCGGGGATAATCGCTCAGCACAATCCTTCGCGCAGCTATTATTCGAGTCGAAATCGCGTGCATCTCTACGGTGTCGACTATGCCCCTCTCGGTTGGAAGCTGAGGGACATGCCGCGGTTTGCATTAAAAGCACTTTGGCTCATGCTGAGTTCGGCTCAGCGCAGCAGTTACTTTACTAGCATTCGCCGTGGGATTCGCGACGCAAGGACTCTGCCGAAATGAGTGATCAGTCGTCACAGCGCGTCGCAGTGTTGTTATCCACTTACAATGGCGAGGCGTTTCTCGCCGAGCAACTAGATTCGCTTCTCGAACAGACTCATCAGAATTTCATCATCGTCGTGCGCGACGATGGGTCGAGTGATGGCACGCTGCGCCTACTGCAGAACTATGCCGAGGCCTCACCCGAAAAGTTTCACATCGTCGAAGAGGAACCGGTGAACTATGGTCCAAGCGGCAGTTTTTCTGTGCTTTGCGAATACATGCTCGCGAACAAATCTGTCCTCGGGTTCGAGAGTATCCTTGCCTGCTTCTGCGATCAGGATGATGTGTGGCTCAATAATAAATTGGCGTTGCAGCTGGAAAAATATTGTCAGATTCAGGAAGACGAAGACAAACCTATTCTTATCCATTGCGATCTCGAAGTTGTGGACGAGAATCTTCGGCGGGTAGCTGAGTCTTTAATTTCCTATCAAGGCCTCGAGATCGAACGAAACCAGTTTCCTCATGTCGCGGTGAGCAATTTGGTCACCGGTTGCACCGCATTCTTCAACGAAGCGCTAATGCGTGCAGCGCTACCCGTGCCTAAAAGGGCGATGATGCATGACTGGTGGTTTGCGATGACGGCCACTGCATTTGGCGAGCTCGTGTTTATGCCGGCACCACTGGTTCGATATAGGCAGCATAGCCGCAACACGATTGGTGCGAAGCAGAGAGAGGATTCGGCGTATTCGCGCAGGGGGTTGATAAGCCGTGTTTTTGCGCTTGAGCATAACGAACATCTTGTGGACGTTGCGCGGCAGGCGAAAGAATTCTCACGCCATTTCGGTGGAAAGCTGCCGCTTAAGTATCGACTCGTTCTCCTCCTCGGCAGACGAATGCGCACACGCAGCGCTACCATGCAGCGCGTCTATTATCGTTTGCTGAGGGAGTTCTAACTAATCTCTGAGAGTCGAGATTTCATCTTTTCGCCCACGGCTCTGGGTGAAAATTCCGCGTCGATAAACGCCTGCGCTTTTTTTCCGATTTCGTCTGCAAAAGCTGGCTCGTTAACCAGTTTTCTCATCGCGGCGCTGGCTTCTTCAACCGATGGCTCCGCCCAACGCTGACCTTTTAAGTAAGGCCCGTAATCTTGCTCTAGGGTAATTAGTTGGTAATCGATTGGCAGACAGTGATCAGCATGCGTATAGTCCGTCGAACCCGACCAGTTGGTTAGAATAACACTCTTGCCTAAGCTCATCGCCTCGGCTGGTCCCAAGCCAAACCCTTCAGAGCGGTGTAGTGAGATAAAACAATCGACGGCATTAATAAGCGAGTCGATTTCCGATTTGCTGTGGTCTTCTTTCAGTACGATGATGTTTTGATGGTTGCCAATAGCCTCGTCGAGTTCGCGCAGCGCATCAGCGGTTGCATTATTGACCTTGAGAACGAGTGTTGCGCGATCGTCATCTGCGCCGAATGTGGCGATGAAAGCATGCAGTGCTGCTTTGGGGTTTTTCCGCTCGGCGATGCTACGTGTGTCATACATCGCGAGAAATATGAACGAATCTTTGGGAAGTCTGAAGTAATCTCTATCGAGCGACTCAACAGGGTTTGGCGCAACACAGTGTGGAATACACACAACAGGCTTAGTGGTTTCCGATGCGATTGCGCGGCGTACAAATTCTGACGGTACCCAAATCTCATCGGCTTCGTCGAACGCAGGCCGCCAGTCTTCGGGCATCGTTTCGAGTTCCCACGCCCAGTAGGCAATGTGATAGCTTTTTTCAACCAGGTGAGTCGGGATAGTAGCGCGGGCAAGTGCGAGATGGTCGGCGTTAATATGCCAAAGAGTGACAGAGAAGGGCGCGTCGTCGCGCTCTTTATGCTGCCAAGAGGTGTCGCCCATACGCGCGGAATTTCCGCGTTCAAAATTAATCACGCCAAATTCGATGCCCGCCGCAGCAAGCGCACGAGCATCTGATCGAGCGCCTTCGCCTACACCCATTTCAGCGCGGATATAGCCGATGAGATTCACGCCCTTTTGTGGGGACGTATCCGATAGAGAGAGCGAGGATGACGCTTTAAATGTTTTGCTCTCTAGCAAGGAGGAGGGCAGCGTTAGGCTAGCGGCGCAGTCTACACCTGTTAAGGTGAGGTTGGGGTTATAGTATTCGTCGCCTGAGCGAAACAACTCTCCCCATTTATTCCACATGAGCGCTTCATCTTCTTTGGGCACGCTAGCCTTACGCGAAATGCTTTCGTGATGGATAAGCGAACAGCGCGGGGTCCAGATATTGACGAGGCCTTTTTGCCTAAGTTTAAGGCAGAGGTCAATGTCGTTTCCGACGACAGCAAGATTTTCGTCGAAACCCTCTACAGCTGAAAAATTTTCGCGGCTAACCAGTAAACACGCGCCGGTGTTCGCAGACACTTCTCGTACTAGATTATGAAGATTGCCACGGAGTTCACTGCTCGGCGCCATCTTATGGAATAGGTGTGCGCAGCCCCCGCCGGTGTCAACTAGGAATACGCCAGCGTGTTGCAGCATCCCCTCGGGGTAATAGAGCAGTGCGCCAACAGTGCCGACGCAAGGTCGCTGCGCTTGTTTAACGAGTTCGGTGAGCCAGCCTGTGTCGGTAATTTCGACGTCGTCGTTGAGAAATAACAATAGCTCGCCGTCTGATTCGTAAGCGCCCAAATTGTTTAGGCGAGGCCAATTAAAATCGAAATCACATTCGATTACCTTTAGACCTTTGTCGACCAAATAACTTATGCCGTCGGGATTCTTACCGCGGCTGTTGTCGAGAATGACTATTTCGAAATTAGGATAGTCTGTCAGCGAAAGCAATGACTCTATACAGGGTGTCACCAATTCTAGTTTCGCCGTAGTTGGGATGATAATGCTGACAAGTGGTGTGGACTTTAAAGTACGGTCTACGTAGCGCACAGTGTCTGAGCCATCGTTAGGGTTGTGCGCTCGAATGCTGCTGCCCGGCTCAATCCTAGCGAGAAAGCTGCTTGCCCAAAGAGATTCAGTTAATTGCTGCGTGCTCGGAAGTGTCGTCTTTGTCCAGAGTACGTCAGGGACTCTTGCTACTTTTTTAGCGGCATTGCCGAGTTCGAGTAGGAGACAATAGCGTAAGGAAGTGGCGGCCTTTGGATTCTTTTCTAGAACCGCCGCGACTGACTCCGCAAAATCAGGCGTGTTGATGCGCTTAAAAAGCGTTGCGTTAAACAGATACACGCCGCCAATATAGTTGCGACCCAAAAGGTGTTCGGGCGACCAACCGAACGTGAACTCGGGGTCTGCGCGCTGTCCCTGCGAATCAAAGCGGTCGTGGTCCGAATAGACAAGGTCAGCGGCAAGCTTCTTGCCTGTGCTCGCCAAAATTTGTATCGCATGCGGCGCTAGCACATCGGTCTGATGCGCAACGACCAAGTCGTCAGCCGACTCGGCCGCGTCGTGGAGAGCTCGCAATAAGTCCGCGGCGAATACTTTAGAGTCACGGCCGCTCATTATAACGCTGGATACAGTGGCTACCGAGGTGTGGCTTTCGAGCGATGATACGGCTGCGTCAAGGCCGCTCCCGTTTGCATCTGCGATCACTATAACGGCAACTTTACGCAGTATTTTTGGAGAGTTTAGCGATGCTTTAGCAGCGGGTTCGCTGCGTTCATTTACCCAGAGCCGATAAATTTCACTCGGTGTTAGGTTGACTACTTCTCGCTCTAGAGAGACCTGGTCGAGTCCGTTGTCGAAGGTGACAACGACGGTGAATCTTCCCAGTGGTAAAAAGCGTTTCTCGATTGTTTCTAAGAAGCCCGATTCGCGCGCCTCGGCCGTTGCACGAAAGGACGCCGCCACATCGTCGCGCTTAAGAGTTGGTTCGAACGTGCGGTAGAGCTTCTTGCCGATCGACACTGAAATTGTCGTTTTATTGCCCGCCGAAAAGGCCCAGCCGGCGAGGACTAAGTCGTCGTCTACTAAATGAATATTGCGGCCTGGTACATCAATACTGCATTTTATCTGGCTTCGTGAAGATTTAGCCTTGGCCTCAGTGCTCAAGGGCTGCACGGGTATTTCGGTGGTTACTTTGTTACCTGGAAAAGCCGCGGGGCGAGAGAAAAGCCTCTTTGCTCTGTTAGAGAGATAGCGATAGGGCTTAGTAATCCGCCACGAGAAAGAGTTGAGGATAAGAGTTAGGTCAGCGGACAGGTTTTGGTGCTGTAGGTTGAGAAGTTGATGCGCTTTGCTTAGGCGTTTCTGTTGTGTCTGCAGATTCTCAATATTTCGATTGAGCTCATTCCTCTCAAATTGAAGGCTGCGGACTTGCTCTGCAAAGACGTTACGCTCGGCACTGAAACTTGTTAACAAGTCTTGCCGCGCAGCCTCGGCCTCATGACCAGCCTGCTTTAGTGCGGCTTGATACTCTTCTTGCGAAAGCCGTAAATGCTTATGCAAATCTTCTATTTCGGCTGACACATCAAAAGTGCCAAAAACTGCGTTGAGTTCAGCGGCGCTCCAGGTGGGCGCCCATTTAGCGAGCACTTTTTCTCGCCATTTTCCGCTGAGGCTTTTGGCGTCGTATTTTTCTTGCTCGGTATCTACGGCTGTCTCAGAATCACCGCCGGCTCTATAGAAAGCTGTGATTTTGTCTACGTGATGGATGCTGCCGAGCCTGGCGACCTGCAGCCAAAAATCCCAGTCTTCATAAATATCAAGGTTCTCGTCTACGCGACAACCAGCTGTGAGCGCTTGACTGCGAAAGAGCACGGAATGGATTGGCATAAAATTATCGCGGCGCAGGAAAGCGATATCGAAATCGCGCGCGAAAAACTCATCGAGCAACTCGCCACTCGGCGTCGTGCGCTGAGTGGTGCTATAAACCGCAATTGACGTTGGGCTGCTCTGCAGCTCGTGAACCAGATTTTCGACATGCGACGCAGAAAGCCAATCGTCGTCGTCTAAGAACATCACGAACTCGCCGCTTACTGCATCGAGCCCTGCGTTGGCAGCTTTTGGCCTGCTAAGCGGCGCTCCAGTGGACACCAGCGTCTGCCCTGCACTCAGCTGCAACGACGGCAGGCCGTCGCCGCGGGCATCGACGATAAGCGTCTCAATATTTGTGTGGCTTTGTGCTGCGATCGATGCGAGCGCCTCGGTAAGCTCGGGTCTGCCGACGGTCCGAACTATGATAGAGACAAGTGGCAGCACAGTAGTCACGAGTTAATTAGACCTGCTCAGAATAGCGCCAACGACATGGCCAATGAAGTCGAGGAAAAGTGTATCGAGGCTGGTGTTAAAATAGTCTTCCGATTCGTTGCCGAGCGCGAGCAATGCAATGATTTCGGACTCATGCATTATTGGACAGAGCGCTGTGGAGCCAACGCGATTGCTATTTGCGCCAAACAAATTCTCGACGCTGCTGCGGGGTATCGCGCCGCAGTGCGTGCGCCTGAGGCGAAACACATCGGCGAATTCCTCTGCCAGTTTTTCGGCATTCTCCGTGCGTACGCCTTCGGAAACTTTGAGTCCTGGGCGCGCAACGACAATTATTTCGCAGGCGTCCACACTGCCTAATGAAGTGAGCTTATCCTGTGCTATTTCTGCAACTTCTGTGGCATCCCGTGCGCGAAGAAGCGAGAGCACTAGGTCGCGCGTGACATCAAACAGCTGATCGTTATCGCGTGCATTGGCGAGAAGCGACCCGAGTTTTTGTCGTGCCTCTTGGCCACGTTCACGCAGAATGACCACCTGCCGTTCGAGTAGCGATATCGCCTTGCCGCTTTCATGAGGGATTTTTAGCTCGGCTAGGAGTTCGGTTTGGCTTTCGAAAAACTCGGGATGCGCGCGGAGATAGTCGGCTACCTGTGCGGCGCTGAGCGCGGGTGAAGAGAGCGGCTGCCCGGGCGTTGCCCCGTTCGAATCTGATGAATCGTTCGTCGCGGTTACTTTATTGGTCATCGTTTTCTGCTTCCTATCAATTTGCAACGCGTGGCCGGGTTAAGCTCTGGTCGCTGCTCGCTAAATTAGTGTGTGTGGTCTGGCAGATCGAGAATGCCGTCGTAGACAGTGGTCGCCGGGCCAGTCATCAGCACCGGTGCCCCGTCTCCTTGCCACGCGATCGTGAGTGTTCCCCCGCGAACATTGACCTCGACGGGTGATTCCAAAAGACCGAGCTTGCAGCCGCTAACAACCGCTGCGCAGGCGCCGGTACCGCAGGCAAGCGTCTCGCCCGATCCGCGTTCGAAGACGCGAAGACGGATACTCTGTTGCGCCACAACCTGCATAAACCCGACATTGACGCCCTGAGGGAAGCAGCTGTGTTGGCCTAAGGCCGCGCCAAGGCTAACGACGTCGGCTTTATCCAGGTCGTCGACGACGATGACTGCATGCGGATTGCCCATAGAAAGAGCCGAAAATTCTATTTTTTGCGTCGTCGATGCGGCAACAACCTCACACCTGTAGCGCTGCCCACTGACAACGTCGACAGACGCGTTTTCCGCCTCGAAAGGCAGGCTCTCAGGCGCAAAGTCGGGCTCGCCCATGTCGACTGTCACCTCACCGTCTTCGGACAGCTGGAGACTGAGTAGCCGATTTACCGTTTCGACCTTAATCGGGTTGTGCGTCGTCAGGCCCTTGTCGTGAACATATTTGGCGAAGCAGCGCGCGCCATTGCCGCAGTGTTCTACCTCGCTGCCGTCGCGATTGAAAATGCGGTAGCGAAAGTCGGCATCCGGGCGCGTCGCGGGCTCGATCTGCAAAAGTTGGTCAAACCCAATGCCAAGCTGCCGGTCGGCATAGAGGGCGATCTGCTCTGTGCTGAGGCTATGCGTCTGCGAGACACAGTCGATGACCATGAAGTCGTTGCCGAGGCCGTGCATCTTTGTGAAGGGAAGTCGCATCTTTTGGTTATCGGCCGTTTGCTGCATCGCTGTCGGGATTGCTCCCAGAGTCCAACTGCAAAAGCGACTCAAGAGAGAGCTGAAGTTCTACCGTTTCCCGTGCGCGAACAATTTGATAGGCCCCGCCATCGACCATGACCTCAGCGACGCGGTTGCGCGTGTTGTAATTCGAACTCATGACAAATCCGTATGCCCCAGCAGAGCGCACAGCGAGCAAATCTCCGGCGGCAATTCTGAGAGGGCGGTCTTTACCTAAAAAGTCGCCGGATTCGCATACCGGACCCACAACATCGAACTGAAGCTCGGGGCGGGCGGGGTCGTTGCTACACTCTACCGGAATAATTTTTTGCCACGCGCCGTAAAGCGCGGGCCGCAGAAGGTCATTCATCGCGCCATCGACAATTGCAAAATTTTTGTGCTCGTTACACTTTAAATACTCGACGCGAGTGACAAACAGGCCGGCATTGGCCGCAATGGAGCGCCCGGGTTCGACCATCAGCATCAAATTGCGCGAGGCAAAGCGGCTGCGTACCGCATTGATCAATTCGTCGGGTAACGGTGGCTCTTCGCCATCATAAGGCACGCCAAGGCCGCCACCCATGTCGAAGTGCTTGAGATGAATGCCCTCGGCTGCCAAGGCATCGACCATAGTTAGTAGTCGGTCGATAGCGTCAAGGAACGGCGCCACGCTGGTGAGCTGAGAACCGATATGGCAGTCGATGCCGACCAAGTCGAGACCAGGCAGCGTCGCGGCGTGGCGGTAAACGGCAAGCGCTGCATCGCTGGCGATACCAAATTTGTTCTCTTTTAGCCCAGTCGAAATATACGGATGGGTGCCGGCATCGACGTCTGGATTGACCCGCAGTGAAATGGGTGCAACAACGCCGAGCTCGCTTGCGATGCGGCTAATACGTTCGAGTTCGGCTTCGGATTCGACGTTAAAACACTTTATGCCAACCTCGAGCGCAAGGCGTATTTCGTCTTCTGTCTTGCCTAGACCCGAAAAAATAGTCTTCGCGGGGTCGCCGCCGGCGCGAAGGACACGCTGAAGCTCGCCACCCGAAACGATGTCGAAGCCAGCACCCAGGCGCGCGAGCACATCGAGAACGGCAAGATTCGAATTGGCCTTTACGGCAAAACAAATGAGGCTCGGCTGCTCTGCGAGCGCTGTTTCATAAGCGCGGTAGTGGCGTTCGAGCGTTGCGCGCGAATAGACATAAAAGGGTGTGCCAACGGCCTCGGCGATTGCTGTGAGTGGCAAGTCTTCGGCGAAGAGGCTATCACCTCGATAATTGAAATAATCCATTGTTAAGTCCGTGAGTCGCGTTGCTACTGAAACTGCGCACTGGGCGTGGGGTTCGATTCGGGTCGCGTCAATCCGCCTTTTTGGCCACAGCCAAACATTGCCATGAGCACGCAGGCTAAGAAGGCAATGCGAACATGGCCGATATCGCGCTGTAAGGTCCTTGGCTGTAAGGTCCCTGACAGTCGTGTCTTAAGCCGTTGTCGATTAAGTGCTGGCATGGTTACTCTGCTGTCTCTTTAAAGCTCGTGTTAAGACCCGTGATGCCTGTTTATTTCTCGTGAGCATTGATTTTGATACCGAAATGCTTGGCTATGCGAGTTATTTCTGTGCCTTAAAGTATAACTGTGAGGCCTGAATAAACCCAGATCAAAGTCGTTTTCCTCTCTTCTCCTGCATTCCCTTGAAAATCCCTACCCCCGCGCCTATATTCCTCCATCGTAGTGAGACGCCTCACAGCATCAAATCAGAAAAAGCAGGAATAGAAGCGATGATTGAGATTACTCATCTAAGCAAACAGTTCGAGCAATTTACCGCCATAGACGACCTTAGTTTTACGGTGTCCGAGGGCGAGGTGCTCGGATTTCTGGGGCCCAATGGCGCCGGTAAATCGACAACAATGAAAATTATTACCGGCTTCCTTGCCCCGACCTCGGGCTCGGTAACGGTAGATGGCCATAATATTGCGACAGATGCGCTCGCAGCCAAGGCGCTGATGGGCTATTTGCCCGAGGGTGCTCCTTCTTATGGAGATATGACAACACTCGATTTTCTCCGATTTGTTGGCGAGATTCGAGGCTACCGCGGAGCCGAGCTTGTGCAGCGCGTTGGGCGCGTGCTTGCCGAAGTCGAGCTTGGCGCGGTGGCTTTGCAAAAAATCGAAACATTGTCGAAAGGGTTTAAGCGGCGAGTCGGCCTCGCGCAAGCAATCATGCACGACCCCAAAGTGCTGATTTTGGACGAACCGACCGATGGCCTAGACCCCAACCAAAAGCAGCATGTGCGTGAACTCATTAAGAATCTTGCCCGCGACAAAATCGTCATTATTTCGACGCACATTCTCGAAGAGGTCTCTGCGGTCTGCACGCGGGCGGTGATTATTGCCAACGGTAGACTTGTTGCCGATGGCACGCCCGCCGAGCTCGAGGCGAGTTCGAAATATCATCAGGCGGTAAACGTGCGTCTAACTCAGTTGGTTGAGCTCGGTGGCCACCTTGAATCGCTTGCCGATGTGGCCGGCATCGAGGTCGACGCAGAAGATAAATTGAGCCTGCGTATACTGGCGCAGGCAGGCAAGTCGATCTACAGCCAGGTCGCAAAAATTGCCCAGGAACAGAATTGGCCGATTGCCGAAATGACTGTCGCTCGCGGGCAGCTGGAAGATGTATTCAAACAAGTGACTGCAGGAGGAGCGCGCCGTGGGTAATCTCAGCGTCATTTTTAAACGCGAGCTAGCGAGTTATTTCGCCACGCCACTTGCGTACATTTTTATTGTTATTTTTCTCATTACTAACGGTATTTTCACATTCGAACTTGGCGGATTTTTTCTCAGGGGTCAGGCTGACCTTTTGCCTTTTTTCAGTTTTCATCCCTGGCTCTATCTTTTTATGGTGCCGGCAATCGCGATGACGCTGTGGGCCGACGAGCGCAAGACAGGCACGATCGAATTATTGCTGACGCTTCCTGTTCGCTTGAGAGACGCTGTGTTGGGAAAATTTCTCGCCGCCTGGGCACTGATGGGCATAGCACTTGCGCTCACATTCCCCATTTGGATTACCGTGAATTATCTGGGAGATCCGGATAACGGCGTTATTTTCGCAGCGTATCTTGGCAGTTGGTTTATGGCGGGCGGCTTTCTTGCCATTGGCTCCTGCATGTCGGCGGCAACAAAGAATTCGGTTATTGCTTTCATTCTTACCGTCAGCCTTTGTTTTATCTTTGTGATTATGGGGTCTCCGATATTGCTCGAAGCTTTCCCTGCCTGGATGCCGCAGGTCGTTGTCGACGCCTTCGCCTCCATGGGCTTTCTAACGCATTACGAGTCCATCGCAAAGGGCGTGCTCGATATACGCGATCTGCTTTTCTTTGCTGCATTTATCGGCGCGTGGCTCTTTGCGAGCGCTATCGTTATTGAAATTAAGAAAGCGAACTAGGAGGAGACTGACGATGACAAAAATTAAGCTTTTATTCTCGGGCACAGGCCTTCTTACGGTCGCGATCGCCCTGCTTATTTCAGTAGGACTAATCAGTGCATTGCCGAGCCTCCGCATTGACCTCACCGAAGACGATCTCTTCTCTCTCGCCGATGGCACGCGCAATATCGTTTCCGGCCTCGAAGAGCCTATCGAGCTACTGTTTTTTTACAGCGAGTCAGCAACGGAGGATCAACCACAGATTCGCAGTTACGGCACGCGCGTGCAGGAATTGTTACGCGAGATCGTGATTGCGAGCGGCGGCAATTTAGTCCTGTCAATTGTCGATCCTGAGCCGTTCTCAGAAGAAGAAGACCTCGCCACCCAGTATGGCGTTCAGCCAGTGCCCGTGACTCAGGGCGGGCAGGGGATTTACTTCGGACTCGTCGCGGTCGAGCTTGATAACGAGAAGGACCCTGCGCTACGCGTGTCCGAAACCATGCCCCTGATTCGACCAGACCAAGAGCAGTTTCTCGAATACGAATTTATGCAACTCGTCACCCGCGTCGCTAATCCCGATTTGACAGTGGTTGGTTTACTCACCACGCTTGATATCGACGGTGGTTTCGATCCGATGACGGGTCAGGCAACACAGCAGTGGATGATTACCGATTATATTCGCCAGCTTTATGACTTGCGCCGTATAGAAACCGACACCGAAATTATTGAAGAAGACGTCGACATTCTGATGATCGTACATCCAGAGGGGCTGTCGGAACAGACGCTTTATGCTATTGATCAGCATGTGATGCGAGGCGGTGAAACATTCGTTTTCCTCGATCCGACCGCCGACTCAATGGTCTCTCGCTCAGAGCGTGGCTCGATGATTCCCGCGGGAATGCGTTCCGATTTACCCGGTTTGCTCGAGGCTTGGGGCGTCGACTATGCATCGGACAAGGTGCTGACAGACAATACCCTAGCACTGCGCGTTCAGATGGGCCAAGGTTCGCGTCCTGTCGCACACATCGGAATGATCGGTGCGAATCGAACGGCGCTCGCTGGCGACGATATCATCACGCGGCGCCTTGAGAATTTGAATCTTTCGTCGGTCGGTGCCCTCGCCCCTCGCGACGGTGCGACAACACGGTTCGAACCGCTCATTCAATCGTCGAGCGATGCGATGCTGATGAACGCCTCGCTTCTTGAAGACGTGTTAGATCCTTCGGTGTTATTCGATGAATTTGTTTCGGCAAATGAGCGCTACACTATCGCTGCGCGCGTGAGTGGTGTGATCTCTTCCGCTTTTCCCGAAGGACGGCCAGTAAGTGGAAATGCCGCTGCGGACACGAGTGAAGAAGAGATCGAGGCTGACGACGACAATGATTCTGGTGAAGCTCGCATCGAAAAAGCGAGCAGCGACAGCGATACAATGGAAGCCCATCTTTCGCAAACGAGCGGTGAGACCAACATTCTTCTGTTCGCAGACACTGATGTGTTAACCGATAGACTTTGGGTCCAAGTTGCTCAATTTATGGGGCAGCGAATTCCGCAGCCTTATGCGAACAATGGTGATTTCGTTATTAACGCGCTAGATAATCTCAGTGGTGGCGCAGACCTTGTCAGCATACGCAGCCGCGGCCGTTATTCTCGTCCTTTTGAGCGCGTAGTTAAGCTGCAACGCGAAGCCGATGATCGACTGCGCACTGAAGAAGCAGCGTTACTAGCAAGGCTTGCCGAAACAGAGGAGCAGTTGGCGGCGCTTAACACAGGCGAGGGCGGTCAGCTTTTAGGCCAGTTAACACCAGAAATTCAAACCGAAATTGATCGCTTCAATGCCGAACTGCTCGACACGCGGCGCAGTCTTCGCGACGTGCAGTTTCAGCTCACGGCCGATATTGAGGCGCTAGGCTCGAATTTAAAATGGTTTAATACGGCGGCTATTCCGATGTTGCTGACAGTACTAGCACTCTTTATGAGTTTGACGCGAGCCCGGCGCCGTCGAGAGCTCGCCGCGCGTTAGGCGTCTTCGGCATTGATCTGCGGTGGATGCTGCATCAGGCGTATGCTGATGCGAGTACCTTTGCCGAGTTCGCTGTCGATTTCGAGCGATCCGCCATGGGCTTGGGCAATAAGGCGGCAGAGGTAAAGGCCTAAACCGAAGCCGCCTGTGTTGCGTTGTCTCGAGCTGTCTGCGCGGTAAAAGGGTTCGCAGACCTGATCAATGTGCTCGGGACCAATGCCTTCGCCGTTATCTTCGACAACGAGAGAAGCGCTGGCTTCGTGAAAAATAACTTCGACGCGAAGGGGTTTGTCACGGCCGTGCCGTATCGCGTTATTAAGTAGATTGGTTAAGAGTAAGCGTATACGCAGTTTGTCGATGACAAACTCACGATCTTCAGAAGGCAGAACAATCTCAAGCCCCCCTTCGTAACTAAAGTATTGGTCAACAACAGACTCCACAAACTCTGCAAGCTGAACTGGTTCGGCAGACAGCGCAGTGTGTTCGTCATTGAGTCGTTCGGCCTCAATGAGGTCGCCGATTAAGTGGTCTATTTCGTCGATATCCTCGCGCAGTTTTTGCTTCTCGATGCTGTCTGGCATGAACTCGAGCCGCAGTTTCGCTTTTGTAAGCGGAGTGCGTAGTTCATGGCTTATTGCGAGTAACAACTGGCGTTTAGCTTCGAGCATCGACTGCAACGAGTCGGCCATGTGGTTGATACTGTCGGTCAGTGCGCCGAGTTCATCTTGACGGTCGTTGTGAACGCGATAGCTCAGGTCGCCGCGTCGAATTCGCTCCGCACCACGGCGCAGCATACGCACCGGATCAAGCAGACGATTGACCATGAAATAGTTGACGAAAAGCACGAAGCCGGCAAGTGCGAGCCCAATGTAGAGAACGGCGAGATTTGCGGCGTTCTCATCGAGAGAGCGCTGATAGAGATAGAAATCGTAACCGTCGCGGCGAACTACGATCATGTCTTCGCTGTCGCTCGATCGAATCTCCGCGTCATCGGCCAATGATCTGACAAACGTCGTGTCGTCGAGGTTAAGTCGGTTGTCGCCATCCGAGCTCCAGCGCATGATCGGATTGCGAATATTAATACTCCAGTCGAGCTCTGCCGCAAGGCGCATCGCGTTGCTTAGATTCGGTGGCGTGCCGATGTCTTCGATTATCGATTCGACATTACGGGCAAAAAAGTCGGGGATTGTCTCTATCGCGGCGCTGTCGCGAGTGACGGTCTGTATCGACACAGAAATGATAATAAAAAACATCAAAACCGTGACGCTAAAAATCGCCAGCAACCGCAGGAAAAGTGAGTAGCGTATGGTCTGCAGTAGGCCTGCCACGGCGGACTACAACTGCTCGCCGATGAACGTGTAGCCGCGACCCCAAACAGTTTTGATAAAGCGAGGCGTCTTCGAAGTATCGCCGAGCTTGTGACGCAATCGGCTGACTAGCGTATCGACCGCGCGGGAGAACAATTCGGCGTCGATACCACGAAGCCGATTCATTAACTCATCGCGGGTGAAGGTTTTGTTTGGGTACTGCATAAATAAGATGAGCAGCTCGTATTCCATGGTGGTGAGGTCGAGCACGGCGTGGTCGAGTTTAACTTCGCGTCGCGAGGGGTCAACTTCGATGCCGTTGATAGGCTTAATCTCGCGCATCGAGGCATCGTCGCCAGAGCGGCGCAGAATGTTGTGGATGCGCGCAACGAGCTCTCTTGGTTCGAAGGGCTTAGGCAGATAATCATCGGCGCCGAGCTCGAGCCCAACGATGCGGTCGGTAACCTCTGCGTGAGCGGTAAGCATAAGAATAGGGAGCTGACCATAGATAGACGACTTTGCACGGATCTCTCGGCACACCGCAAAACCGTCTTTCTCAGGCAGCATCACATCGAGTATAAGAAGGTCCGGCTTGAGTTTTTTAATCATCTCCAAGCCTTTGCTTGGTGCGAGCGCGACATGCGCTTGCATCTCATAGCGAGCAAGATACTGGGTAAGTAGCTCGCCGAGATTCTCGTCGTCATCGATGATAAGTATTTGTTTCATCTGTTGTTCCACTGGTCACTGGGCCTCGAGTTGAGGCGATAAAACGACGCGTCTTAAGCAGGGTTAGGCGCAGAGCTCCAACCACTAACGGCGCTTTCGGCGAAGGCTGCATAGTACGAATTCGGCCTGCCTAAATCAATTCTGTAGTATCATGCGATCCGGCCGGAGGCGGGAGTACAGCTTTGCTTTCTCTTTATCGTTTAGCCCATCACGCAGAGCTTGAGCTCAAGTCTATAACTGATCCCTCGAAACGCCCCTATGATTTCTCTCGATTATGATTTCTCTCAATAACATTACCCTGATGCGCGGCACGCAGACGCTTATTCGCGATGCCAGTGTGTTGCTGTCTAGTGGCCAGCGCACAGGCATAATTGGGCGTAATGGTTCGGGAAAGACGAGTCTATTTAAGGCACTCGCCGGCGAAATCCAGTTAGAGCAAGGCGAGATCGAACTACCTAATGGCCTTCGTACCGTGTCTATGGCGCAGGAGACACCGGCGAGTGATCGCACGGCGATCGAGTTCGTGATTGACTCTCACACGGAGTTTCGCGTCTTGGAAGCCAAGATCAAAGTGGCCGAGGGGGGACACGATGACGCGCTGCTCGTGCGTCTTCATGCGGCGATGGAAGAACTCGGCGCTTACGACATTAAGAACCAAGCTGAACAACTATTGTCGGGGCTTGGGTTCGATACCGAACAGTTTTCGCGCACGGTAGGTGAGTTCTCGGGCGGTTGGCGCGTACGCCTCAATCTCGCTGCGGCGCTGATGCGCCCGTCTGACTTGCTCATGCTCGACGAACCCACAAACCACCTCGACCTTGAAGCGACGGTATGGCTCGAACAGTGGCTGCGTGGCTACCGCGGCACTATTTTAGTTATCTCGCATGATCGGACTTTCCTCGACGCGGTAATCGATCACGTCATTAGCCTCGAGAGCGGATCGCTCGCGCTCTATCGCGGTAATTACAGTGCCTACGAACGCCAGCGCGCCGAACGCATGGCATTACAAGCGGCGCTCTACGAGAAGCAGCAGCGCAGGCGCGGCGAGATCGAAGACTTTGTCAGACGTTTCAAGGCAAAAGCAAGCAAGGCGCGACAAGCGCAGAGCCGCCTAAAAGAATTGGATAGAATGCAGGATATCGCGCCCGCACACGCTGACTCCCCGTTTCGCTTTTCGTTTCCCGCGGTTGAAGCCGATAGCGGCTACCTAATGCAGATTAACAAGCTGGCCTTTGGTTTTGACAAACCGCTGGTCGACAAAGTGACGTTCTCAATCCGAGGCGATTCCCGATTCGGTCTGCTTGGGTTTAACGGCAGCGGTAAATCGACGTTACTTAAAGTCCTGTCCGGGTCTCTTAAACAGATGGCTGGCGAAATGATTCCGGCGAAGAAGATGCGCATAGGCTATTTCGCTCAGCATCAAGTCGATGAACTCGATCAAACGGCGACACCGGTTGCGACAATTCAGGCGCTCGCTAAGAAAGACCCAGCGCTTAAGGCGACAGAACAGGTCATCCGTGACTATTTGGGCGGCTTCGATTTTCGCGGTAGCCGCGTCGATGAATGCATCGAGCATTTCTCCGGAGGCGAAAAGGCGCGACTCGCCTTAGCGAAAGTTGCTTGGGAGCGCCCTAACTTGCTGCTCCTAGACGAACCAACTAACCACCTCGACCTTGAGATGGTGCATGCGCTTACCGTTGCCCTGCAGGAATTTGAGGGAGCGGTGGTTATTGTCTCGCACGACCGACACTTGCTTGCCAATACCGTTGACGAGTTTTATTCGATACATAAAGGCCACTTCGCCGAATTTGATGGCGACCTTGCCGACTACGAACGCTGGCTTGCGCGTTATAACGAACTAGAAGCCTCGCCGCAGGCAGCGGAAAGTAACCTGGGGGCCGACAATAGTGCGGCCGATAAAAAAGCGCAGAGGCAGCAGGCCGCGGCAAGACGAGAGCAATTAGCGCCCCTCCGCAAACAGGTTAAAGCGCTCGAGAATCAGATGGAGAAACTGCAGACGAGGCTCGATAAAATAGAAAGCCAGTTAGGTGACGAAGCGATCTATGCCGAGAAGAACAAGGCGAAACTCGCAGAGCTGGTAAAAGAGCAGGGCAGTGTAAAGGCCGAGCTCGGATCAGTCGAGGAGCAGTGGCTCGAGTATCAAGAGACGCTGGAGGCGGCGCTCTAGCGAGCTGTGCGTGTATACTGTATGTTTTTACTTCGCTGTCGTTTACAGCGCTAAACCTAATCACTCTGAGAGCTCTCAGAGCTCTTAAAACTCTTAAAAATGGACTAACACTTGGCAGCAGAATTCGACAACAGCGCCGCTTTAGCGCAAGAAGCGAGCGGCTTTGCGGCGAGCTGGACGCTTTACAAGCGTCTCTTAGCGTATCTCAAGCCGCAGCTGCCTGCTGTGTTTACAAGCATTCTGGGCTTTCTTATTTTCGCTGCGACGACGCCACTTGCGGCCGCCTGGTTAGGTTGGACTATCGATGCAATCGAAAGCAAAGACCTCGACTGGCGCGTCTACAGTCCGCTGCTGTGTATTGCCATCGCCTTTATACGCGGGGTGGGTGGGTTTCTTGGCGGCTATTCGATAGCCCATGTAGCGAACTATTTAATCCATCGCATGCGCGGCCAGATCATGGAGCATACTCTCGACTTGCCCGTGCGCTTCTTCGATCGCGCCGAACCGGGACGACTAATATCGAAAGTAACTTATGATGTGAATCAAATAACGGGCGCGGTGACCAACGCGGTTACCGTGGTTTTGCGCGAAGGACTTACCGTTATCGGTTTGCTTGCTGCATTGTTCTATGTGGATTGGCAACTGAGCCTCGCGTTTCTTCTCATAGCGCCTATCGTTGGTAAGACAGTCTCTATTGCGTCTCGCTATTTCCGCCGCTACAGCACGCAGATGCAAGATTCGATGGGCGAGGTAACACAGATTATAGGCGAATCGATTCGCGGGCATCATGTCGTTAGAACGTTTAATGCGAAAGGCCAAGTTAACACAAAATTCGACGCGGCGAGCGAGCGCAATCGCACACAGAATATGAAAATGGCTGGCACCGAACTTATTAGCACGCCGGTTATTCAGCTCTTAGTAAGTAGTGCGATAGCGGGTCTAATTTGGTTTTTAATGGCGCCTGAATTCATGCGCGATCGTTCATCGGGCGACTTCGTCACTTTTCTAACGATGGCGGCTTCGCTCGCAAAACCTATTCGCCAGCTGTCGCAAATTAATTCGGTTATTCAGCGCGGACTCTCTGCAGCCTCGAGTATTTTTTCTTTGCTCGACGAGCCGGGCGAAGTTGATTGTGGCGAGAAAACATTGCCGCGTGCGATCGAGCGTATCGAATTCGACAATGTTCGCTTCGCCTATGCGCAGGCTAGCGAAAACCACCCGAGCGAAAACCAAGAGGTTACAGAGAGCGCAGTCGACGGTGTGAGTTTTGACGTCGAAGCAGGCCAAACCATCGCGTTAGTCGGTAAATCCGGTAGCGGAAAAACGACGCTCGTGAGTCTGCTGCCTCGTTTCTACGATTGCACCGAAGGTGAGATCCGCATCAACGGCAGTGCGCTTACCGACTACTCGCTTCAAAGCCTTCGCCATCAGATCGCCGTGGTGAGCCAGAAGGTTGTCCTGTTTAGTGGCAGCATTCTTGATAACATCGCCTATGGAGCAGCCGAGCCAATCGATCGCGATGCTGTGATCGAGGCGGCGCGTAACGCACATGCCTTAGAGTTTATCGATCAACTACCGCAGGGAATAGACACGCAGATTGGTGATGACGCGGGGATGCTGTCTGGCGGCCAGAGGCAACGTATTGCGATCGCTCGTGCCCTGTTTGACGACGCACCTATACTCGTACTCGATGAGGCAACCTCGGCGTTAGATTCCGAATCTGAGCTACATATTCAAGAGGCGCTGAGTACGCTTATGCAGGGGCGCACCACGTTTGTAATCGCTCATCGGCTATCGACTGTCGAAAGCGCCGATAGAATCCTAGTGATGCAAGACGGGAAGATTATCGAGTCCGGAAGCCACAAAGAACTCATCGCTCAAGAAGGCCATTACGCCTATCTCTATAATATCCAGTTTGCCGAATCTTAACCTCGACTTCCAAACGATGTAATCATAGAGCCAATCATCGGTATTAGAGGCCGTCTGATTTTCGCTGATGCATTTCTCGCAGCTTCGCGTATTTCATGTAGGTATAGAATGCCGCGTTCATGCTGGTGTTAAAACCCTCGAGGCCATCTAGAAAGTGACCCTTAAACAGATAGACCTGTAAGAAGGTAATCGGAAACATCAATACAATACTTGCCAGCGAGGCGTGTTGGTTTTTATCGAATTTATCCTCGGCTTTAAGCTCGCTGTAACGATTAGATTTGGTAAAGCGCTGGCTAAGGCTGAGGTTCTCTTTATGGAGAATCGTCGCTTGCGTTTTCTTGACAGAACCTGTGATCGAGATGCTTTCATGCACGCGCCTTACTTCGTAATGGCCGCAAGTTTTTCGAAAGAAGCGAATGAGTCGATCATTTTTGCTGAAGTTCTTTGGCTGCTGCCCCCACCGAATGAGCGTACGATTCGATTCTAGCGCGTCGTGCGAACCGGTGTTAATTAATGCCCTTACCTCGTTCAGAAAGTCTTCGGTAGGCAATTCGTCGGCGTCTAGATTGAATACCCACGGCTGGCTGCAGAGTGACATTGCATAGGCCTTCTGCTCACTAAATCCTGGCCAGTCATTGTGGAAAACGCAAACGTTGGGGAACCCTTCCGCGATCGCTAACGTTCTGTCGGTGCTACCGCTATCGACAATTATTACCTCGGCGAAGTCAGCAACGCTCGCGAGCGATTCGGCAACATTGTTCTCCTCGTTGAGGGTGATCATGTACACGCTTGCAGCTATCTGTTGACTCATGGATTTGTCTCTTTCGTTTCATTAGCAAACGCAGGTTTGCGCATATCTATTGCTACTCTGGTTGCCGTTGCAGCGCCGAAAACGACTTCTGGTATTAAAGACGTGAGGCAATGATAATTGAACTTGCATCGCCAAGCGTCACAGTCTTTGCCGCATGGCTTCGTGCCGCGCAATACACGACTATGATCACCTAGCGGCGCCCAAATAGTTTCCTTACTTGGGCCGAATAGCGCGACTAAATCTAAGCCCGCGGAGGCGGCAAGGTGCATCGGTCCACTGTCGCCACCTATATAGAACTGAGCTTTTTGAAAAAGGGCGACGAGTTCAGGATAGCCGAGCTGATCGAAGTGATGAATAGCTATACTGGGTAATTGCTCAGCGATCGCTTCGATCATACGCGTATCGTCGCCAACACCAATCATCACGATTCCGAGATTTTGGCTTTTGAGCTGCGTGACTAAGCTTGCAAAATACTCGATCGGCCATTTCTTATAATCAGCGCTTGCCCCGGGGTGAATGACCACAAAAGGCTGTGTGATCAGCTTTGAGTTAAGGAACCCTTTCACCGCCTCGCGGACTTCGGAGCCGAGAGTGTAAGGAAGAATATTGGCAGGGGCTTTGCCGGTAACGAGCACATCAAGAATTTCGCCAAAAGCATTATAGCGATGCTTTTCATAATTGAGCGCGCGCGGATTATTGTAGAACCGATGCGCGTTTTTCCCGGTTGGCCCGTAGCGATTCTTAGCGCCGCTGAGCCTGCTCAACACGCCACTGAAGCGTTCGCCTTCCATATCGATTATGCAGTCGCTTGTCGCCTTGCGAAGCTTTCGCAAGAATCCTAAATAGAGCGTGAGTCGCGACCATGCCGAGCCAGGCTCTTTCAGGCGCTGGCGTGGATACTCGATGATGGTCACAGAAGGAGGAATAACCGTATTGGTGAGTTCGCGGAAACGGGCATCGATAACCAGGGTAAGGTTAGGATAGTCTTCTGCAACGCGCAGCACCCATGGCAACCCCAAAATAAAGTTGCCCAGATAATGTGTTGGAAACATGAGTACGGGGTTGTTGTTCATTGTGTTAATTATATCTGCCTGCTGGCCGTCCACGTGAGTTTGATTTTCAGTAATTTTGTACTCATCGCCTTATTCTGTGTCCACCCTGACCCTAAGGTGTCTTTAAGCGAAACACTCTATCATAATGAAACAACCTCGAATTTAGACAATGGCGGCAAGCAAAGGATGAGAAAGAATCAGGCGAATTTTGAGAAGACCTAAATGAAAGAGCCAAAAGGATAGAACCAAAAGGATAGAACCAAAAGGAGAGCCCATGACAACTAATGCCAGAGAAACCCTGCCTACCGTACCAGTGAAGAAAAAGGGGTTGACGAGAATTTGGGCAGCGACAGTCTACAGTGCTGAGGGACTGGTTGCGTGTTTTCGAAGCGAAGAAGCGTTCCGAATTGAGTCAATATTATCGGTCTTCCTCATCCCGCTCGCTGTCATTCTTGGTGAGACGGCGCTTGAAACAGCGCTGCTGCTCTTCGCTATTATGCTGGTTTTACTCGTAGAATTACTCAATAGCGCGGTAGAGACGGTGGTCGATCGGGTTAGCTTGGACTATCACGAGCTTTCTAAGAAAGCGAAAGACATAGCTTCTGGCGCCGTTTTTATCAGTCTGATGACGTTCCTGATGATTTGGTCGGTTTTGCTTTTTGATCGATTGCCTCTCAATATTTAGTTTCTATTAATCGGTAATCCCTACCGATTGTGAGTCTCTATGTTTGCTAGGTCTTTTTCTGAGCTGCCTTAAGACTCGATGAGGGGCTGAGGGGCTGAGGGGCTGAGAGGAGGCTGATAAATAGACGCTTAATTCTCGCCATAAAGATGAGCGGACGGCTTGTCGCGCTGAGTCTTAAAGCGGCGATGAAGCCAAAGATACTGTTCAGGGTATTGGCGAATGCGCGATTCGAGTTCGGCATTAATGCGGCGCGCATCAACCTCATCATCACCGCTAGGAAAGCCTTCGAGCACGGGCCCTATTGAAAGCGTGTAGCCGCTGCCCGCGGGATTGCGCGTATGGGAAAACATCAGAGCCGGTGAATTGTTCATGCGTGCGAATCGGCTCGTTGCAGTGATAGTTGCCGCCTCTACTCCAAAGAAGGGGACAAACACCGAGTGCCTCGCACCGTAATCTTGGTCGGGGGCAAACCAGAGCGTGTCGCCGTCTTTGAGGCTACGCATCGCCTGCCGCACATCTTCGCGCTCGATCACTCGGGCGAAATGTTTGGCGCGTGAGTTAGTCATCACGGCCTCGATAAGGGGGTTTTTATGCGCTCGGTAAGTCACATTCATCGGATGGAAGAGACTCAGGAGCGTGCCGCCTAATTCGAGAGTTGAGTAGTGGCCGCCGATGAGTAACACGCCACGACCTAATTTCATTGCTGCCTCGAGATGTTCGCTGCCCTCGATGCTGACTCGGCTTCTCAGGCTTTCAGGATTGCACGACCACGCAATCGCCGCTTCGATAACGCCAATGCCATTGGCGCGAAACGTCTCTCGAATCAGTTGCTCCTGTTCCTCGGCGCTTAAATCAGGGAAGCACAGCGAGATATTTTCCTCACAGATTGCGCGGCGACGTTTGCCAAAGCGATAAGCGAGTGCGCCGATGCCAGCGCCAAGACGCAGTTGCAGCGAATAAGGGAGATGGGCGATTAGCCAAAGAATGCCTAAGCCCAGCCATGCTGGCCAGTAGCGGGGACCCGCGAATTGGCGCAAAGGCGTGCGAGGCGTTTTTTGTTGTTGGGCGTTTAGCATTCGTTGTCTTAGTTGTCTGCGGGCGGGTGTGGCGATTGTAACAGAAGGCGCTCGTTCATGAGCAGGCAAAGCCGACCCTTGAAACTGGGAATTTAGCGCGCATGTTAAGGTCTAAGCAGGTGTGCTCGATTAGAGTGGTTTCTCGTTCGAGCGATGTCCGAGGGTTGTTAAAGCTAGGCTTGTTAGAGAGTGAGCTCATGAGGGTAACCATGAATTTTTACACTGCATTGTTGAGACGTTTATCGTTTGGCCGCTGGTCGCCGGCATTGATGCTCGCGGTTTCTGCGTTAAGTGGGTCGGTGGCATTGGGGAGCGATGCGCCAGCGTCTCAGACAGCCCCTCAAGTGCTCTCTCAAACAGCTCCGCCTAGCTATGCCGATTTTCATACCGACGACGAAACCAACAACATCGACATCTTTAAGCGTGCGAGTGCGTCGGTGGTCAACATCACCAACTCGCGATTAGTCCGCTCGCCCTATTCCCTCAACCCGCAATCAGTCCCGCAGGGCAGTGGTACAGGGTTCGTGTGGGGCGACGAGGGCTATATCGTTACCAACTTTCACGTTGTGCAGCAGGCAAACCGCGTGACAGTCACGCTTCAGGACGGCTCTACCTTCGATGCCCGTGCAGTGGGACTTGATCCCGATAAAGATCTAGCCGTGCTTAAAATTGAGGCCGAAGATGTCAAACTCGTGCCGGTCGAGCTAGGTGATTCTGGCCTGCTCGAGGTTGGCCGCAAGGTGATTGCCATTGGTAACCCGTTTGGTCTCGACACGACGATGACGGTAGGGATTGTGAGCGCGCTAGGCCGCGAGATCGACTCGATTTCGCAGCGCAAGATTCGCGATGTTATTCAAACTGACGCGGCGATAAATCCGGGTAATTCGGGTGGCCCGCTGCTCAATTCGTTGGGGCAGCTTGTTGGGGTCAACACCGCAATCTATAGCCCGAGTGGGGCGAGCTCGGGCATAGGCTTTGCGATTCCGGTAAATACCGTGAAGCGGGTTGTGCCGGAGCTCATCGCTTACGGCCGCGTGCAGACGCCAATTTTGGGTATCACGCCGGTGCCGCAGCCCGACTACTATCGCAGGCTTTGGGGTATTCAGGGAGTTATCGTTATGGGCACCGTGCCCAATACGGAGCCTGCACTAAAAGGCATGCGCGGCCTGTCGCGGAGCCAGCGCGGGCGTATTCAGCTTGGGGATGTGATCGTTGAAATCGATGGTAATAAGATTACTAACGAGAGTGATTATGCGGATGTTATGGAGGAGCATCGACCGGGTGATATCGTCGAAGTAATCACCCAGCGTGACAATCAGCGCCTGCGCTACGAGATCGAATTGCAGGCGCCACAGAACAATTAACTTAACGCTTGGGGCGCGCTTCGATCAGGCTGCGCGCGGTACCCGCGGCGATCAATACCTGTCGCGGTGCGGTTCCGCCTAAGTGATCGCGAGCGTTGAGCGAGCCTTCGAGGGTAAGCACTTCAAAAACATCTTGCTCGATTAACTCCGAAAAACCCTGCAACTGCTTGAGCGTGAGTTCCGACAGGTCTTTGCTTTGTGCTATCCCAAACGCCACAGACTTGCCTACTACCTCGTGTGCATCTCTGAAGGGCAGCCCGCGTTTAACCAGATAGTCTGCGAGGTCGGTCGCGGTTGCATAACCCTGCAGCGCTGCTGCGCGCATGCTGTCTTTCTTGCAAGTTACTGCGGGCATCATCTCCGAATACGCAAACAGGCAGTCTTTCACCGTGTCGAGAAGGTCGAACAGTGGCTCTTTGTCTTCTTGATTGTCTTTGTTGTAGGCCAATGGCTGCGACTTCATCAGTGTCAGCAGCGACATTAGATGCCCGAATACCCGTCCGGTCTTGCCGCGCACAAGCTCGGGCACATCTGGATTTTTCTTCTGAGGCATGATCGACGAGCCGGTGCAGAAGCGATCTGGCAGGTCGATGAAGTCGAACTGCGCCGAAGTCCAAAGAACGAGTTCTTCGGAGAAGCGCGAGAGGTGCATCATGATTGTGCTGCAGCAGCTTGCGACTTCGATAGCGAAATCGCGGTCGCTCACCGAGTCTAGCGAGTTGCGCGTGGGCCCGTCGAATCCGAGAAGCGAGGCGCTGTAGTCGCGGTCGATCGGAAAGGTAGTGCCAGCCAGCGCCGCGGCGCCGAGCGGCGAGACGTTCAGGCGTTTGCGGGCGTCGATAAGACGGCTGTAGTCGCGTTCGAGCATCTCGTTCCAAGCCAGCATATGATGGCCGAAGCTAATAGGCTGAGCTGTCTGCAGGTGGGTGAAGCCGGGCATGATCGTGTCTGCGTCGCGCTCGGCGAGGTCTACTAATGCTATCTGCACTTTACCTACAAGATCGACGATTATGTCGACCTGTTCGCGTACGTAAAGTCGAATGTCGGTAGCAACCTGATCATTGCGCGAGCGTCCGGTGTGCAGTTTTTTGCCCACACTGCCGATGCGCGCGGTGAGCGCCGACTCGATATTCATGTGCACGTCTTCGAGCTCAACAGACCAGGTAAAGTCGCCTGCCTCGATCTCATGCCAGATCGCCTCGAGACCGTCGAGAATCAGGTCTTTCTCTTCGAGGGTTAACACGCCGACCTTGTGCAGCATCATGGCATGGGCAACCGAGCCATTGATATCGTGCTGGTAGAGCCTGCGATCGAACTGCACCGACGCGGTGAAGCGCTGCACGAACGCATCAGTGGCTTCGCTGAAGCGGCCGCCCCAGAGCTTGCTGGTGTCTTCGGTCTTAGAATCGTCTGGCTTGTCGCTCATGGGTGGTATCCGCTGGGTAATGGGTTTGGCAGGCGTTGCAAGCTCGCTGAACTGCAACCCCGCCGTAATCAGAGTGCGCGAGTATATCAGCATCCAAGCCTCGCTTGAAAACCTGCTCACCACTCGGACATTGCCGCCAAATTACCGTAAAATGCGAGGCTAAATCACAGCTATGAAGGTTTGCCCTTGTCTACTGACTCAATTTCTTCAGCATCGAGCAACGATCCTAATCGCACCGAGGTTATCCGCATCGCAACGCGCAAGAGTCCGCTAGCCCTCTGGCAGGCCTATTTTGTGCGCGATGCGCTCGAAAGCGCACATCCAGATTTACGCGTTGAGCTGCTCGCGATGAGCACGCGCGGCGATATAATCCTCGACACGCCGCTGGCCAAAATAGGGGGCAAGGGTTTGTTCGTGAAAGAGCTGGAGCGCGCGCTGCTCGATGGCGAAGCCGACATTGCGGTGCATTCGATGAAAGATGTACCAATGGCCTTCCCCGAGGGTCTTGGTCTTGCAGTGATTTGCGAGCGCGAGGACCCGACCGACGCGTTCGTGTCTAACCTTTTTTCGTCACTCTCAAAGCTCCCTCAGGGCGCCCGAGTAGGCACTTCGAGCCTGCGTCGCCAGTGTCAACTCCGTGCGCTGAGGCCAGACCTTAAAATACTCGATTTGCGCGGTAATGTAGGCACCCGCCTTGGCAAGCTCGACGCAGACGAATACGACGCAATAATCCTCGCCAGCGCGGGGCTTATTCGCCTAGAGCTCGAAGACCGCATCGCCGAAAGGCTTAGCACAGAGGTGTCTTTGCCTGCGGGTGGGCAGGGCGCTGTTGGTATCGAATGTCGCCTAAACGACGACAAGACACTGACGCGGCTGAGCTGCCTTCACCATACCGATACTGCGGCTCGCGTAGTCGCTGAGCGCGCGATGAACGCAAAACTTAACGGCGGTTGTCAGGTGCCTATTGCGTGCTTTGCCGAGCTCAATACGAGCGAGGCTGCGGCGGGAGAGTTGAGCCTGCGCGGCCTGGTTGGCAGCGCCGATGGCAAGCGCATGCTACGCGCCGAAGCACGCGGCAGCAGTGCGGCGGCTGAGGCATTAGGAATCGAAGTTGCCGAGGCGCTGCTCGCGCAAGGCGCCGCCGAGCTCCTAGCGGAGCTGGACGAACGCTAACAGCACACGAAAAAACGCTGCTCCTAAGCTAAAGGGTTGGTGATGACCAGAGTAGAAAACTCAGCACACGAACACGATTCACACGCGCCTCGCAGCGACTCATTAGCCAATCACTGCGTTCTTGTGACTCGGCCGCAACACCAACAGGCCGAGCTGATTTCGGCATTCGAGTCGCATGGCGCGCAGACTATTGCACTGCCACTGCTGCAAATCGCGCCGCCATCAGCAGGCGAACACGCGGCAACGCTGCGCCGCAGTCTGCTCGAACTCGACCTTTTCGATACGCTAATCTTTATTAGTACAAACGCTGTTCGCGCAGGGGTTGCGGCGATCGAAGATTATTGGCCCCAGTTCCCTGTGGGTATTCAGGTTGTGGCAATCGGCCCATCGACCGCGGCGCTCGCGCAAAAATTGCTATGCTGCGAGGTGGCGGTCGCGGCGGGGGGAGTGACAAGCGAAGACCTGCTTTCATCGGGTCTTTTCGATAATCTAAAGGGCAAGCGCGTAGGTATTTTTCGCGGCGAGGGCGGACGCGATACACTTGCCGAAGGAATACGGGATCGCGGTGGGCGCGTCGACTATTTTGAGGTGTACAGACGCCTTATCTGCGACTACACGCAGGACGAATTGGAAGCTGTGATGAGCGGCAAAATTCCCACAGCGCTTACCGCGACGAGCGGCGAGTCACTCGCTGCACTTCTGGCACTTGCGCCTCGATTGGAGGCTGCGAGCGGCGATCGCGCAAGTATTGCCTCTAGACCCGAGCGTCGCGCTGCCGATACGCCGAATAGATCCAGTCGTTTGGCGCTGCCCTTATTGGAGATGCCCTTAATAGTGCCTTCGGATCGCGTCAAAGAATTGGCCTTAGCATTAGGTTTTGTTCAACCCGTCGACGCGGGCGGGGCAGATGCCAGTGCTTTTGTACGCGCTTTGGTCAAGCTAGCCGGCAAAGAAAGTAACGCCGGGCTAGACTGACGCTAGAAACCATTCTCGCATAGCGAGTATTCCCGGCGTCCGAAGGGCGCAGAATTGAGAACGAGAACATGGCAGACACAAGCGATACGCCGAGCGAGAATCCCGAGGCTGCGGCGACGACGCAGCCCGAAGACACTGCGCAAGCGCAGCCAGCAAAGACTACTGCGGCAAAGCAAGACACAGCTAGGGTCTTAGACGACATCGCAAAAGTTCGTCCACCGATGAAAACGCGTGCGCAACGCAAAGCGCGTAGCAGGGTTATCGCGTTGATCGTATTGACGCTCCCCCTTCTTGCAGGAATCGTGTGGCTAGCTTGGCAGCAATGGCAACTTGGGTCGAATTTGCCGCAGCTCGAAGCGCGGCTTGCGCTCGTTGAAAGCGGCGAACCAAGCGGAGTGCAGCGCTCGGCACAGCTCTCGCCCGAGCAAGAGGTTCAAGTAGCCGCCTTAGTAGAATCAGCCCGCCAGAAAATCACCGCCGACACGCAGTCATTGATCGACTCAGTCGCAAGCGAATCCCTCGGTCGAGGTGACTCACAGGTTACTGACGATGCGCGGGACCGCCGCTTGATTGAGTTGGCGGCGCAGGCTGCGCAAGACGCGCTCACGCAGCTCGATGGACGACTCACTCAGCAGCAGGTTGCGAGTGCGGCGGAGCTTACCCGCTTGAGAAATCAACTCGCCGAACTCAGTGCGCGCATGCGTGCGGCAGACTCTGATCCCAACCGAGGCTGGAAATTACTCGAAGCCGAATACTTGCTGTCGATGGCGAGCCGCAAGCTTCGATTCGAACGCGATGTTGTCTCGGCGATTGCGCTCTATGAACTGGCCGACGTTGCACTCGCAGACTCGGCAAGCGATGAGTCGTATCCGCTGCGGCAAACACTGTCGAGTGAGCTTGCCAGTCTGCGGGCAGTCGAATTACCTGATACCGACAGCCTGTTTCTGCGCCTTGATATACTCCTTGCGCAGGCCGACTCGCTAGTGCTTGCAGGCAATAGCATCGACAGTATGCGCGCCAACTTTCAGGCCGAAGACATTTTCACCGCGGCGCCCGAGATGACTCGCGAGGCCGACGTTGAGAACTCACTCCCTTGGCAGTTACTGGACGACACTGTTGAGTTTCTTCGGTCGGTGTTTATTTGGCGAAAGCTAGATGAGCCAGCACAGGCATTGGTTGCAGCAAGGCTCGGTGGTGCGCGCGAATTCAAGCTCATTTTAGAACAGGCAAAACTTGCACTTCTCGCAGGCGACGACATTCTGTTTGGCCGACAATTGCAAAGCGCGCGCCTCTGGCTCGAACGAAACGGCGAACTTGGCTCTGCACCGGTAAATGCAGCGCTTGCCGAACTTGAGCAGTTAGAAGGTGTTGTGTTGCAGCCGCGCCTGCCCCTGATTGGGGGCGCACTGCGGGGTATTTCGGAGCTAAATGCGAGTGCGCTGCAATGATCAGACTATTCGCATGGAGTCTGTTGGTTATTGTGGTGGCGCTGACACTGAGCCTCACACTTGGCTTCCCGCAGGATCCAGGGTATCTGCTTATTGCGTTTGGCAATAGCGCGTTTGAGACGAGTATTTTTGCACTGCTTGTTGCGGTTTGCGTGGTTTTCGCTGCACTGCGTTTGCTCTGGACAATTGTGAGCGGACTCAACCCCTGGCGTTTAGTTTCGGCAGG
>Ga0181595_10000152_pt1 | contig 72593 bp, 58 predicted proteins | sample 041ome_7_FD_145604 | JGI IMG/M metagenome (GOLD analysis project Ga0181595, IMG submission 145604) | Coastal salt marsh microbial communities from the Groves Creek Marsh, Skidaway Island, Georgia - 041401AS metaG (spades assembly) | ecosystem: Environmental > Aquatic > Marine > Intertidal zone... | reverse complement strand
TTACGGCCCCGTGGGTCTTTTGTTCGACGTGGTTAAAGATCCTTCCGAAACCTACAGCTTCGCGCGAGAGCAGCCTGAGATCGTTAACTCGTTGCGGGCACACCTCGAGCGGGGACAGAAGACCTACAGCAGCACCGTGTTGCCTAATATGTGGAATCGCTAATTCATGGGTCAGGTGATTACAGGCGACGTGGTGAATACTCCGATATCATATGAGGCAGACGAAGCCTTGAATGATGCAGTGCGGCTCGGCCCGCTACTCGCTGTTCAGAGCCTTAGAAAGTCTTATGGCGATATCGAAGTGCTGCACGGCATCGATTTCGATCTTCGGCGCGGCGAAGTACACGCCATTCTCGGCGAGAACGGTGCAGGAAAATCCACGCTCGTAAAGTGTCTCGCAGGTTTCGAGCCCCGTAACGGCGGCGAGCTTTATGTGAATGCGATGCAAAAATTCACTGACGCGGGCAGCGCATCATCCTTACCGGCATCGGCAGACAATCCTGTCTCGACTCAATCAGTTGCAGTGAGGGAATGGACCCATGGCGCAGCAGAGGCAGCGGGCGTCGTGCTTATTCATCAAGAATTTAACCTCGCCGAACAACTCAGCGTGGCCGAAAATATTTTCCTTGGTAACGAAATTCGCCTCAAAGGCGTCGCCAGTTTCTTTCTCGATCGAAAACAGATGCGCGATCTCTCTCGAGACTATCTTGCCACGCTGCACTGTACAATCGATCCAGATACCTTGGTCTCAAATCTCTCTATAGCCGACAAACAGATGGTCGAGATCGCAAAGACGCTTGCCAAAGACGCGCGCATACTTATTCTCGATGAACCTACGGCAGTGTTAACTCAAAAAGAAAGCGCTGCGCTGTTCGAGCTAATTGATCGCCTCCGCGAACGCGGCGTTGGCATTATCTACATTTCACACAAACTCGAAGAGATCGAGCGTATCGCTGATCGCATTACTGTGATTCGCGACGGCGATCTCGTTGGCTGCTATCCCGCCGCAGACCTGAGCAAAGACGATATGGCGCGGTTGATGGTGGGACGTGAATTAAGCTCGCTTTATCCGCAGGTGCCTGCACCAAATGAATCGACGAGCGCGTCTCTATCGGTTAGTGGCTTGCATGTGGCGGGAACGTTAGCCGCCGAAAGTTTCGAGCTCCGCTGCGGTGAGATATTGGCGTTTTCTGGTCTTGTTGGCTCTGGGCGCACGGCGCTATTCGAAACGCTTGTTGGCCTGCGCCCAGCTAAAGCAGGATCTTGTGCCACGATAAAGGTGCAGGGCAATGAGGTACGCCTCGGCAGTCTCGCAGACGCGCGCGACCACGGCGTGGCGTACCTGACAAAAGACAGAAAGGGCAGCGGCCTGTTGCTCGATAAGGGGCTAAGGGAGAATTTTTCGCTTTTTGCACTCGAGCGATTCGCCGGAGCGATCATTGACACACGCGCCGAACAATCGGCCTTCGATAAAGCCGTAGAGACGTTCGACATCCGCATGCGTGATACGGGCGTGGTTGCCGGTAACTTATCCGGTGGTAATCAGCAGAAATTGCTTCTTGCGAAAATGCTCGAAACTATGCCCGACATAGTGATTATCGACGAACCGACGCGCGGGATCGACATTGGCACGAAAAGTCAGATCTATCATTTTCTTGCAGAACTCGCCGCGGCTGGTAAGGCATTGGTCATAATCTCGTCGGATATGAGTGAGGTTATTGGCATGGCGCATAGGGTCGCTGTGATGCATCAAGGTGCCATTGCAGGTTTCTTAAGCGGTGATGAAATTACCGAACATGAAATTATGCGCTATGCGACAGGGCTCAAGGCCGCCGCAGCGTAAGCCCATGTAATTACGCCGCTAAACTTGCGGAGAGGTTTGAACAGGAAATTAAATGACAAAAATAGACCTAAAAACAGCTGGGCCATTCATCGCCCTTGTTGCCCTATTTATTATTGGCATCTTCGTTAACGATGCGTTCTTAAGCGCGGGTAATGTAAGTAATATTCTTGCGCGCAGTTCGTTTATTGGCATTGTCGCAATCGGTGCTACTTTTGTTATTACTACCGGCGGAATCGATTTATCCGTAGGCTCGATGGCGGCCTTTATTTCTGGCTGTATGATTTTGCTGATGAATGCGTTGATGAGCGCGTTCGACTCGCTGATTACGATTATCTTCTTGGCAATCATAGCCTCTGCAGCAATAGGTGCACTTGCGGGGATGATCAATGGCCTGCTAACCACCAAGGCAAAGATCGAGGCGTTTATCGTGACCCTCGGCACGATGGGAATTTACCGTTCGCTTGTTACTTATATGGCTGATGGGGGGACTCTGTCGTTAAACTTCACCATCGGCGACGTGTATAGCGAAGTCTATTACGGCACCTTGCTCGGCCTGCCGTATCCGGTCTGGGTTTTCTTAGCTGTGGCAATAATCGGCTACGTGTTACTTAACATGACTGTCTTCGGACGCCATTGTTTTGCAGTGGGGTCTAACGAGAGCGTCGCGCATTACTCGGCAATTAATGTAGACCGCGTTAAAACTGCTACTTACATTCTTCAGGGTCTCTGCGTATCGATTGCCACGATCATCTATGTGCCACGATTAGGCTCGGCGTCAGGTCAGACTGGTATTCTTTGGGAGCTAGAAGCGATCGCTGCTGTAATCATCGGCGGCACCATGCTCAAGGGTGGCTACGGGCGCATTTGGGGCACGGTTGTCGGCGCGTTGATACTCACGCTGATTGGCAACATACTCAATCTCACCGACGCGGTGAGCAACTATCTTAATGGCGCGGTGCAAGGGGTGATTGTTATCGTGGCTGTGTACCTGCAGCGCGGCGCATGGCGCGCAAAGAACTAATAGTTAACACGGGTGATAAGCATGAAAAAACACGAGACGTTCGTCACATATTTTCGACATAATTTACTTTCTACCTGCAGCGGTGCTGCTGCTCATAGCCTAGGCTCGTTGACTACGGGTGCTTACGTAAACGCCCGTCGTGTGCTTGCCAAGTTTACAAGGCTCGCGCTCGCCGCATCCGGTTTACTACTGACGGTTACCGCGCCGACCCTGCACGCACAAACGATTGGCGTCTCTATTCCTGCGGCGACGCATGGCTGGGCCGGTGGTCTTAATTTTCACGCAGAGCAGACGAAAGAGCGACTCGAGGCGGCAAACCCGGGCCTCAAAGTCGTGCTAGTTACTGCCAATAGCGCGTCCGAGCAGGCGAACGATCTTGAAGACCTCGTTGCGATTCATCGAATGGATGCACTAGTTATCCTGCCATTTGAATCGGCGCCGCTGACCGGCCCAGTTCGCAATGCCAAACGCCGCGGCGTGTTTGTCACCGTTGTCGATCGTGGTCTTAGCGAGCCGGGTATTCACGATGTTTATGTGGCTGGAAATAACGCTGAGATGGGTCGCGTTTCGGGCGAGTACATAAAAGAGCGCTTGAACGGCGGCGGGAAAATTGTCGTGTTGCGCGGAATGCCCACCGTGATTGACGAACAGCGCTTCGACGGTTTTATGTCGGCGCTTGAGGGAAGCGATGTCGAGGTATTGGACGATCAATACGCCAACTGGAATCGCGACGACGGCTTTACTGTGATGCAAGATTTTTTGTCGCGCTTCTCCAAAATAGACGCCGTGTGGGCGCAGGACGATGATATCGCGATCGGTGTGATTCAGGCCGTTCGGCAGGCACGCCGGCAGGACGAGTTATTTGTTGTTGGTGGGGGCGGCATGAAAGACATCGTTAAGCGCGTCATGGACGGCGACGAGCTCACGCCCGTTGACGTGATGTACCCGCCATCGATGATCTCAACAGCGATGGAGTTGACGGCGCTCAAGTTAATCTCTAACACGCCTATCGAAGGCGAGTACATTCTTGGCTCACCGCTAATTACGCAAGACAACGCCGAAGACTATTATTTCCCAGACTCACCGTTTTAAGCCGCGGCAGAAGAGAACAGAGATGAAGACGATAAAAGGCCCCGCAATTTTTCTTGCACAATTTGTTGGCGAAGACGCACCGTTTAATTCACTAGACAGCATCGCGGCGTGGGCGGCTGACTTAGGCTACAAGGGCATTCAAGTGCCCAGCGGCGAGCCGAGCCTAATCGATCTCGAATTAGCCGCCGAGAGTCAATCTTATTGCGACGACCTGCGTGACACACTGGCTAACCACGGCATTGAAATAACCGAGTTATCGACACATCTGCAAGGCCAGCTAATCGCTGTTCATCCGGCCTACGACGAAATGTTTGATGGCTTCGCGCCTGCACATTTGCGTGGCCGACCCGATGCGCGCCAAGACTGGGCAGTGAATCAACTTATGCTTGCTGCGAAGGCTTCGCGCAGGCTCGGACTTACTGCGCACGCGAGTTTTTCCGGCGCGCTGGCATGGCCGTATTTTTATCCGTGGCCGCAGCGTCCTGCCGGCTTGGTCGAGACGGCGTTCGATGAACTCGCGGCGCGCTGGCTTCCTATTCTCGATGCGTTTGACGACGCGGGTGTCGACATCGGATTCGAATTGCATCCCGGCGAAGACTTACACGATGGCGTGACCTTCGATATGTTTTTGGAGCGTGTTAATTATCATCCCCGTGCCAATATTCTATTTGACCCAAGTCACATGGTCTTGCAGCAACTCGACTACTTAGGGTTTATGGATGTTTATAAAGATCGTATCAAGCTCGTACACATAAAAGACGCCGAGTTTAATCCAACGGCTAAACAGGGCGTTTACGGCGGTTATCAACCGTGGGTCGATAGGGCGGGGCGTTTTCGCTCACTCGGCGATGGACAAGTCGATTTCCGCTCGATGTTTTCTAAACTCGCAGCAAACGACTTCGAAGGGTGGGCGGTGCTCGAATGGGAATGCTGTCTTAAACATCCCGAAGACGGCGCACGCGAAGGGGCTGCATTTATAAAAGACCACATCATTCGAGTCACCGATCGCGCCTTTGACGACTTCGCTGATGCGGGGACTAATGACGCAGCCAATGCACGGATTCTGGGTTTAGACTGATGGCAAAACGAATTCGCTTAGGCATGGTGGGTGGAGGACAGGGCGCCTTTATTGGCGGGGTTCACCGCCTTGCCGCTCGCCTCGATAATCGCTTCGAGCTTTGTGCCGGCGCTCTCAGCGCCGACCCCGAGCGAGCGCGTGCGTCTGCTCAAGAGCTAGGCATTTCAGCTGATCGTGCGTATGTGTCTTTCGAGGAAATGGCACAAGCGGAATCGGAGCGTGAAGATGGCGTGCAGGCAGTAGCAATTGTTACGCCTAACCATCTACATTTCGAGCCAGCTAAAGCGATGCTCGCCGCCGGCATTCATGTTATCTGCGACAAGCCACTAACCAGTGACTATGCCCAAGCACAGGAGCTCGCAGAGATCGTGAGCAAAAGTGCCGCACAGTTTGCCGTGACCTATAATTACAGTGGCTACCCGCTTGTTAGAGAAGCGCGTCACCTAATCGCCAGCGGCGCACTGGGTGCGATTCGTTTAGTGCAGGTGGAATATCCGCAAGACTGGCTCGCGACCAATATCGAGTCCGAGGGTCAGAAGCAAGCCGAGTGGCGTACCGATCCTGCACGTGCAGGCGCAGGCGGCAGTATCGGCGATATAGGCACACACGCGTTTCACCTTGCAGGATTCGTCAGCGGCATGCAGCCTACAAGCCTCCTCGCCGATTTAACGTCTTTCGTCCCTGGCCGTGTGCTCGACGACAATGCGCATATTCTGCTGCGCTATGCCTGCGGTGCACGCGGCATGCTTTGGGCGAGTCAGGTGGCAGCTGGGCAAGAGAACGCGCTTCGGCTTCGAGTCTATGGCGAGACGGGCAGCCTCGAATGGTTTCAAGAGAACCCCAATCAACTGATACATAGACCTCTCGGCGAGCCGATGCGCACGCTTACTCGAGGCGGCGCGGGGTTGTCGTCAGACGTCGCTGTTGGCGCTATCACGCGAATTCCTGCCGGCCACCCCGAGGGGTTTATCGAAGGTTTCGCCACGCTATATAGCGACTTCGCTGACTTGATTGAATCGATCGCGGTGACCGGCGGAGTCTCGGCGACTGCGTCTAATCAAGCGCGGCTCCTTCCCACTGTTGCCGACGGCGTAAAGGGTGTACGTTTCGTCGGAGCGGCGGTAGAGTCGATGGCGGGCGGCTCCATTTGGGTTACACTTTAATCAGAACCGGATATGGAATCATAGAGAGAACAGAAAAGATGGCCAAGACTAAATCGATGGGCAGACTGGGCAGCACAGGCTTAAGCCGAAGGACATTCCTAACGCGAAGCGCGCTAGTTGCGGGTGGCATCGCGGGGAGTTCACTGTTTCCTTTCGCTGCTAGCGCGCAGTCTCGCCGTGTCGACAACATAGGCCTGCAGCTTTACACACTACGCAAAGAACTTGCCGAAGACTTCGACGGCACACTCGCGCGCGTTGCTGAGCTTGGTTTTAAAGAAATGGAGTTTGCGGGTTACTACGGCCGCAGTGCTGCGCAGATTAAAACCGCGCTAGAAACTAATGGTTTAGTATCACCGGCGGCGCACATTCAGTGGGCGGCGATCCGCGATAATTTGCAAGCCGAAATCGACCGTGCGGTAGGTATCGGCCAGCGCTATATCGTCATTCCTTACCTGCAAGAGAATGAGCGTACACTCGATCATTACAAACGGCTTATCGACACGCTTAACAGTGCGGGCGAGGCTTGCCGCGATGCGGGTTTGAAGATCGCTTACCACAATCACGATTTCGAATTCGACACCGTCGATGGCGTAGTGCCGTACGACCTTTTGCTAACAGAGACTGATCCTGACCTTGTCGACATGGAGCTCGATTTATTCTGGATAGCGTATGCAGGTGCCGACCCGCTTGCTTACATTAAAGATCACTCAGGCCGCTTCAGTATGCTTCATGTGAAAGACTTATCCGCCGACCGAAAAATGACAGCGGTAGGCGAGGGCGCGATCGATTTCGAGGCGATTTTCGCCCATGCCGACACCGGCGGCTTCAAACATTATTTCGTCGAACACGACAATCCTATCGATGCGTTCGACTCTGTGACCACGAGTATCGCATCGGTCCGCGGAATGCGATTTTAATCGGCAAGAGCGCACCAATAGCTAAGCGCCAGGCAGCAAGAAAACGAGGAGAGACTAATGAAGACCAGACGAGAATTTATCCATGGCTTAATCCTGTCGGTTGGCGGCGCGGCGACGCTTAGCGCCTGCGGCGACAATGCTCCCGCGGTAACGGCCACCGCGCCGCATAATCCCGGCCGCTTTTATACCGGCGACGAGATGGCGCTTGTTAATCGCGTCTCCGACCTGATTATTCCGCGCACCGAAACTCCCGGCGCGCTCGACGTGAATGTTGCTGGCTACTTAGACGGCCTAATGAGCGACTGGGCGAGCGCAGACACGCAGAACGCACATCGTGCTGCTCTTGCGCGTCTGCGCGCTGACCTCGATGCGGCGGTAGGTGTTCCCTTCGAGCGTGCGACACAAGCGGCAGCCGAAGAAGCATTAACAGACCTCGACGCACGTGCATTCGAAATCGATCAAAGCATGGAAGGCTATCGCCGTTTCAAGGGCTTTATCACGCAGGCCTATTTCGCGACCGAAGACGGAGCTGTTCAGGAGCTCAAGTGGGTTGCCTTGCCTGGGCGATGGGATCCGAGCGTGGACATTACGCCTGCTTAAAAGTGCAGTTAACGCTTTGCGCTAAAAAATTACCAGAGAGCCCCACGGCGGCTCTAAAAGAATTGAAGAGAGGATAACCACAGTGGCAGATTTCGATGCGATAGTAGTAGGTTCGGGAATGAGCGGCGGTATGTCGGCTAAAGAATTAACCGAGCGTGGACTCAAAGTGTTGGTATTGGAGCGCGGGCCAGAAATTATCCCCGAGCGCGATTACACCGACAACCTAAACCCGTGGGAGAAGCCAAACCTCGACAGCGTTCCGCAGGACGAGATAGCCGAACACTACCCGCGCCAGTACGGTGGCGTTGCCTATGCGATTAAAGAATCGACAAAACACTTTTGGGTAAAAGATTCAGAGCATCCCTACGAGGAAGCGGAAGGCACGACCTACGACTGGCTGCGCGGTTATCATACTGCGGGACGCTCGATTATGTGGTCGCGCCAGACTTATCGCTTAAGCGATCTAGACTTCGGCGCGAACGAGCGCGAAGGACATGCTATCGACTGGCCAATTCGTTACGCCGACATCGAGCCTTGGTATAACAAGGTCGAGACCTTTGTCGGTATTTCCGGTAGCGCCGAAGGGCTGCCACATCTGCCAGATAGCGTCTTCCAGCCTGCGTTTGAACTAACCGATGCGGAGAAATCGCTTAAGGCCAGCGTCGAAAACTCATTCCCCGAGCGTAATGTCATCCCCGCGCGAATCGCACATCTTACTGACGCGACAGAAGAGCAAAAATCGCTTGGGCGCAGCAATTGCCAAGTACGCAATCACTGCCACCAGGGCTGTAGCTTTAAGGCCTATTTTTCGTCACTCAATGCCACGCTCCCTGCGGCCGAGCGCACTGGCAACCTGACCATGGTCCATAACGCGATAGTCGAATCAATCGAATACGATGCAGCAGGCAATCGTGTTTCTGGCGTGCGTGTTATCGATGCTGAAACAAATGAGAAACGCACTTACACCGCGAAAGTCGTTTTTCTGAATGCGTCCACCATAGCGTCGGCGATGATTTTGCTGCAGTCAAAGTCGGAAACATTCCCCAACGGTCTCGCGAATCATTCCGATCAGGTCGGTCGCAATTTGATGGATCACGTGAGTGGCGCGAACGCCACCGGCTACCTAAGCGGGTTCGATAACAAAACAACCTTTGGCAGGCGTCCGAGCGGTGGCATTTATATTCCGCGTTACGCGAACCTCGACGGCCAAGACAAGCCCTATCGCCGCGGTTTTGGTTTTCAGGGCGGCGCGACCTCGGTTGGTAACGCAGGCGGACAGATTCCAGGCATCGGCCGTGCGTTTAAAGAGGCGCACAAATTACCGAGCGCGTGGCGAATTGGAATTGGCGCCTTCGGCGAGCAACTTTCTAATCCAGAGAACCGCGTGACGCTGCATGCGAGTAAGCGCGATAAATGGGGCAACCCCCTCGCGTTATTCAATGTGAAATATGGCGACAACGAATACAAGATGTTGGAGGAGGCGAGCAAAGACGCTGTCGCGATGCTCGAGGCAGCTGGATGCACGAACATCACCGCGACTCCGGTTAACCTTACCAAGCCCGGCAACCGTATTCACGAAATGGGCAGTGCCCGCATGGGCCGCGATCGAAATACGTCTGTGCTCAATGGCTGGTGTCAGGCGCACGACGTGCCAAACCTATTCATCACCGATGGCTCGTTCATGACCTCTGCAGCTTGTCAGAATCCCTCGCTAACTTACATGGCGTTTAGCGCACGCGCAGCGCACTATGCAGCTGACCTTATCGAGCAAGGGGTTATTTAGAGGCTGAGGAAGATTCGTGCGCGGCGTAAAGAAACAGGATCTTCCGCAGAAAACTTGCCCCATCTGCAAGTTGCCTTTTGTGTGGCGTAAAAAATGGGAGAAAAATTGGGACGAGGTTAAATACTGCTCGGAGCGATGCCGCCGGTCTGCCAAAGTGGTTACCTAGAGTAATCTAGCCCCCGGGTTGTCTATACGAGGGTGAATTATTCTACGCGCCACCAAGTCCAAGTTTTCCGCGCACCGCGCTAAACGCCTCAAACTGACTAAGATAAACCTCGCCGCTGAGGTGTTCGAAGAAGTCAGTTCGATTGAGCATGTCCATCACCGGTCCTTTCACCTCCGACAGGTTCAGCGTAATGCCCTGCTGTTTCAAACGAAGATTAACCGCCTCCAGCGTTTCGAGCGCGGTGTAGTCGATCTCATTAATCGCGGTGCACATGAGTATCACGTGGGCTATGTCGCCATTGTCGAAGGCGGCTGAATAGATGCGTTCTTCAAGATAGGAGGCGTTCGCGAAGAATAAACTTTCGTCGACACGAAGCGTAAGAATCTGCGGGTAGCACTCAACCTGATAGCGGCGCACATTGCGGAAATGTTCGGTGCCCTCGATAAGACCCACTTCGGCAATATGGGGCTTGGAAGTACGGTAAAGGTGCAAACCAATCGATACTAAAATGCCGCAGGACACTCCAGCCTCGACGCCAAACCCTAAGGTGATAAGCATAGTGACAATCACTGCTGCCGTATCTCCCTTCGAAACTCGCCAGGTTTTTTTGATAACCGAGAAATCAACGAGAGCGATCACCGCAACAATAATGGTGGCGGCAAGAGTCGCTTTAGGTAGGCTGTAAAGTAATGGTGTGAGAAACAGTGAGACTATGCCGATAAATGCGGCAGTCATCAGGCTCGCCGCCTGAGTCACCGCGCCGGCGTCGAAATTGACAACCGAGCGCGAGAAGCCGCCCGTTACTGGCAGCCCGCCAGAGAAAGCCGAGGCGAGGTTTGCGGTACCAAGGCCGATGAGCTCTTGGTCTGCGTCAATACGTTCTTGGCGTTTGCCGCCAAGCGTACGACCAACCGAGACCGATTCAACATAGCCAATAATAGAGATTAGAAGCGCCGGCAGCCAGAGCGCCTCGACAAGTTCGATTGAGAAGTCCGGCATAGCGAGCCTAGGTAGGCCGGTAGGAATTGAACCGACTACCGCAACGCCATTGCTTTCTAGTCCTAACGATGCAACTGCTACAATAGTAGCGATTACCGCAAATACAGGCGCGACTCTGCTGAGTAGCTGTGAGTGGAAGCGGCTCAACCCTAGCGTCATAAAAAGTGCGACGCCGCGTGCCTTTACCAACAGCAGAAAAAGAATTACGCCGGCACCGATCCAAAGCGTTGAAAAATTCAACTGAGGCAAATGCGCCCAGAGCGAATGGAGTAATTCGCCCAGCGTGTCTCCGCCTGCTTGAATGCCAAAAATATGGCGTAGCTGACTGAGGGCGATGATGATGGCCGATGCGGTTATAAACGCCGACACAACAGTGTGCGAAAGAAAGTTAGCAAGAAAGCCGAGTCGTAAAAAGCCGAACGCGGCGAGCATGCCACCCGACAGCGCAGCAAGCGTGATTGCGGCCGCAGTGACGCTTACGTTGCCACCGGCAGAGACTTCGCCGACAGCAGCTGCCGTCATAAGTGACGCAATGGCTACCGGCCCGACCGACAGCGTGCTGCTGCTGCCAAAAAGCGCGTAAACCGCGAGCGGAAGAATGCTGGCGTAGAGGCCGACTTCTGCAGGCAGCCCCGCGAGCAGTGCGTAAGCAAGGGACTGCGGAATTAACATGATCGTGACGATAATCGCGGCGATCAGATCGCTGCTAAAAGTCTCTCCATCGTAACCGCGCATCCAGCGCAGCGCCGGCAGTAGTTTCTCGCTCCTTTGCATTCAACTCTATCCTTAGCTAACAGTATTTCGTCACTCGGCGATGCAGGGTGATTCCACATCAAAAGAAAATTAGCCCTTGAGAGACTTCAGTTTCTTTGGTGCAGCAAGCCATTCACGGCCCTTTAACATAGCATGCCAATAAATCGCCGGAAGCATATCCTTCTTTAATATCCATGCTGCCCACGTAGGGCGTGTTCCATTAAGTAAAAACGAGGGGAACGAGGGAAGGAGCTTGCCACCGTAGCCAAATTCAGCGAGTACGATTTTACCGCGCTCGACTGTGAGTGGGCATGAGCCATAGCCATCATAACCGGCCTGCAGCTCCTGGCCTTTTAGGGTGTTGATGATATTTGCAGCGACCACAGGCACTTGCTTGCGCACCGCCGCCATGGTCTTGGCATTAGGTGTGTTCATAACGTCTCCCAGTCCCCACACGTTCGCAAACTTTTTGTGCTGGAGGCTAAACTGATCGACATCGAGCCAACCACCGGCATCCGCGAGCGCGCTTTTAGCAACAAATTCAGGCGACTTTTGTGGCGGGCACACGTGAATCATATCGAACTCTTTGCAGATCACGTCATTCTCTTTGCCTTCCTCAGAGGACTTAAAGTAGGCGCGCTTGTTCGCGCCGTCTACTTCGACGAGAGTGTGATTGAAATGCGCCTTTGCCTTGTACTTGTCGATGTATTTTTGCAGTGCAGGAACATAGGCCGCGACGCCAAAAAGAACGCCTCCCGCATTGAAGAAATCGATACTAATATCTTTAAGCGCGCCGGTACGATACCAATGGTCGCCGGAGAGGTAGAGCGCCTTCTGAGGCGCGCCAGCACATTTAATTGGCATAGGCGGCTGGGTAAAAATAGCGCGCCCCTTCTTTAATCCTTTAACCAGCTCCCAAGTGTACGCCGAGTGTTCGTATGAATAATTAGAGGTAACGCCGTTCTTGCCTAGGCTTTCTTTTAAGCCTTTGATGCCATCCCAGTTGAGCACAAGGCCCGGCGCAACGATAAGCTGTTGATAGTGAAGAGACTGTTCGTTGTCTAACTGCACAGTATTCTCGGTAGGCGTAAAGCCAACAACAGATTGTTTAATCCACGAAACATTATGAGGAATAAGGTCACGCATATTGCGTTTAGTTTGCGTGTTATTGAATACGCCCCCGCCCACCATCGTCCATCCGGGTTGATAGTAATGCGATTCTGCAGGGTCTATTAAGGCAATACGCAAATCGCCTTTGCGTTTGAGCAAACTTGCCGCTGCGGCGATTCCGCCCGATCCGGCGCCAACAATGACCACGTCGAAAGAGGGCTTTGCAGCACCTTCATTTGGCGCAGAGGAGGCAGTTAACTCGTTATCCTTAAGATAAGGTTTAACTGCGTCACTTACATCGAATCCAACTTCCTTAGCCGTTGCCAAGACCTCTTGAGCACTAGCGCCACGGCTTACTGCTGCGGCGGACCAAAGGCAAGTAGACCGATTACCAGTACGACAGTAGGCATGCACCTTCTCGCTTTTCGCCTGCGCCTCGTCAAGAAGGTCGGCAAATATTTGAACCTGCGCGTCTGTCTGTTCGCCTGATTTGAACGGAAGGTTAACGACCCTGATACCAAGCGCTTCGGCTGCAGCAGAAAGTGTCTCGAATGCCACCTGGTCTTGTGATTCGCCATCGGGGCGATTACAAACCAGTGAGGTCACACCATTGGCTTTGAGCTCTGCCAGTTCTTCAATCTCAATTTGGGCTGAAACGGTGAGTGTAGTGTTTAGCGTCATGATGCGCATGTTATTCTCCTAGAAATGTTGGCTCATAGTTGACTCATAGTTGACTTATAGTCGGCCATAAATCTTTCTTAGTCGCTTTGATCTATCTATTTAAATGCATTGATCGGAATTTTGAGATACACGAGACCGTTATCTTCGGCCTTCGGGAATTCGCCAGCGCGCACGTTTACCTGCAGCGACGGCAGTATTAGGTGCGGCATGCCGAGTGTCTTATCACGCGCGGTGCGCATTCTCACGAATTCATCCTCGCTTACTGAATCTTTAACATGAATATTGCGTTCGCGCTCTTCGGCTATCGTAGTCTCATATTCAAGTTCGCGATCGTTGGGTCCGTAGTCGTGGCACATAAACACGCGGGTTGCGCCGGGAAGCTCGAGCAATTTGTGAATCGAGCGGTAAAGTGTTGCCGCATCGCCACCAGGAAAATCAGCTCGCGCTGTACCTGCGTCAGGCATAAACATCGTGTCGCCAACAAACAAAGCATCGCCGATTAGATGCGACATACAAGCCGGAGTGTGTCCTGGAGTGTGCATGACATGCGCCTCAAGGTTGCCGATTTTGTACGTTTCGCCATCGATGAACAGATGGTCAAACTGCGAGCCATCGTGAGCGAGCTCGTCATCTATGTTGTAAATACCACCGAATACTTTTTGTACCGTTTTTATCTGTTCACCAATAGCGAGTTTTCCACCGATCTCGTTGCGAATGTAGTGACCTGCTGAGATATGATCCGCGTGTGCGTGTGTCTCCACGATCCATTCGATCTTAAGCTCATTATCGCGAATAAATTTGATAATCGCATCGGCGCCCTCGTGGCTTACACCGCCCGAGGCGTAGTCTAAGTCGAGCACGCTATCGATGACGGCGCATGCAGGTGAGCTGGGATCCTTGACGATATAGGAGAACGTGTTGCTCTCGGCATCAAAAAATGGTGTGACGACTGGAATCAAAGTGGTGTTGTCGATTGCTGCGTTCATATTGACCTCCTTGGTCTCGTTCCTTGTCCAATACATAAGTGATTGGCTCGCGTTTTCATTCTTGAGACGATTATTCGTAGCTTAAAGGCTGCGACTTACCGTAGAAAATTTTGTAAATAAATGCTGTATAAAAAAGAATCATAGGGACTGCTATCACGGTGCCAATGAGAGCAAATTCGAGTGATGCCGTAGAAGAAGCGCTCTCCCAGATATCTAGTTTGCCAATAACGATGTCTGGGAAGATGCTATAGGCGAGCCCTAGGGCCATCATTAAACACATCACGACCATGCACACGAATACGATCCATCCGTAGCCGGCTTTCAAAATTTCTTCTTTCGACAAAACCCACAGAGCGGTGAAATACGCGACGCCTGTCATCAGCGGAATAGGGAGCAGACCGATTGCTGCAGGCAGGGTAAACCACTTTGCAGCGATTGTGCTGCTTGCAATGGGCGTTGCTATCGAAATCAAGAAGAGGCCAACGCCCATCGGAAGAATTGCGGTACGCGCCCATTTGGCCGCCTTCGTGTAAATCTCATCAGAGCTTTTAATAAACAACCAGCCGCAGCCGAGTACGACATAAAATGCGGGGAGTGACAAAGCGATCGCAATAGAGAAGGCGATGCTCGTTAGACCACTCTCGAGACCCATAACATAGGAGCCGAGCATCCAACCCTGCGACATGGCTGCTAAAAGCGAGCCAACGAAAAACAGTTTGTTCCAGAGGCTCTTGTATTCGGCGGTAACCTTGACCCGAAAATCGAATGCGACGCCGCGCAGGATGAGGCCAAACAGCATTAGCGTGACCGGAATATAAAGGTGAGTGAGGATCATGCCGTGCGCGCTGGGAAACGCGATGAGCAGAATGCCGATACCGAGCACGATCCAAGTCTCGTTCGCGTCCCAAAAAGGACCGATGGTTTCAATCATACGGTCTTTTTCGTCGTCGCTAGCAAGCGGGAGCAAAATGCCAATGCCAAGATCATAGCCGTCTAGAATAATATAGAGCAGTAACGACAGACCCATCAGGCTGACAAAGATAAGCGGTAGCCAATAGTCCATTACACAGCTCCTAGTGTGGCAATTGGTTTTGGCGTGTTCGCTTTAGGCGCCGCAAAATCGATGCTTTCTTTTAACGACCGCGCCGGCTTAGAAGACATATGCATGAGCGTGAGGATGTAGAACACGAGCAAGAATGCATACAGCAGCAGGTAACCGATCAGCGTGCTGAGCACCATGCCGCCGGCGTGATCGGCAACGACTTCGCTTGCGCGGATATACCCTTGCACAACCCAAGGTTGACGACCGATTTCCGTTACATACCACCCTGCGAGACTCGCAACCCAGCCGGCAAAAGTCATCCAGCTAAGGGCGCGCAGCAGCCACGGGCCGACCTTATTGCGAAACAGTGCGTAACTTCCCCACCAAGCGACTGCGAGCATGAGAAAGCCCATGCCGACCATTACGCGGAAGCTCCAGAAAAGCGGGGCCACCGGTGGATGCGCGTCTTCGAATTCGTTTAAGCCTTTGAGTTCACCATCGACATGGTGTGTAAGGATTATGCTCGCGAGCTTAGGCACCTCGATAGCGAAATGGGTTGTGCGTGCCTCTTCGTCCGGAAAACCGAACAGGGTGAGAGGTGCGCCTTTTTCTGTTTCCCAAATGCCTTCCACTGCAGCGATTTTTGCCGGTTGGTTTTCAAGCGCTACAAGCCCATGCAGGTCGCCTACAAAAATCTGAATGGGGGCAACAATGGCAGCAAGTACGACTCCGGTTCGCAGCACTTTCCATGTGGCAGGGCCATCAACATTTTTGCGCGCACGCCAGGCGCTGATGCCTGCGACGAAAAAGGCCGAGGTGAGGAGCGAGGCTGTCACTGTGTGAATAAATCGATACTTGAACGAAGGATTAAATATTATTTCCATCCAGTCGTCGACCATAAATACACCATTCTCGATGGTAAATCCGGCTGGTGTATGCATCCATGAGTTGAGGCTCAGAATCCAGAATGCCGAGGTAGTAGTACCAATAGCAACAAGAAAAGATGAGATAAGGTGCACGCGGTTTGACACAAGGTTTTTGCCGTACAGCATTATTCCGAGGAAAGAGGCTTCAAGGAAAAAGGCTGTAAGCACCTCGTACCCTAATAACGGACCTGCGATATTGCCGACGCGTTCCATGAAGCCTGGCCAGTTGGTGCCAAACTGAAAACTCATGGTGATGCCAGAAACGACACCTAGCGCGAAAGTGAGTGCAAAAACCTTAACCCAAAAGAAATAGGCGTACTCCCAGTCTTTGTTGCCGGTGAGCGTAAAGCGCAGGCGGAAAAAGACGAGAAGCCAACATAGTCCTATAGAGATGCTTGGAAACAAAATATGGAAGCTGATATTCGCCGCAAACTGAATGCGTGAAAGGATGAAGGGATCGAGTTCCATTGTGTTTCTCCATGAAGCGTTCGGCCTTGCGTTTCTTAGGGCCGGTGTTTACAGGATGTAGGTCCAGATAGCCCAGCAAACGAGGGCAGTGGTTGGCGCTACGAACATCATGAGTACCATGTTTCGAATGTGTATCATTGGCTATCTCCATTTTGGCGTGAATGGTATTAGCGGAAGTATGCGCCGCCGACCGCTTTGGGTTTTGATTTGTAGTAGGGCTAGTGCAGTTGCCATGCCAACTCCTTGATTTTTTCCTAAGCCATTGTAATAAATGGAATAATATATTCAGAGGGACTGGTTCTCGGTGTCGTAGTCCGCTTGACGCTGATTTCGCGAACCAAAACGACATTAATGTCTATTTTATTTGACAAATATGGCATTAATGACAAAATTGGCTTTCAAGGAAGTCATTATGCAACTAATTGCCAGTAATAAAGCGCGTGATCTAGGCGCGATGCTCGAGGGCTATGAATGCCCTGCCATTCTCGTCTCTGCTGACTACGAGATACTTGCGACTAATCAACAATACCGCGACGCGTTCGGCGAGATCGAATTCGACAACACTCCGCGTTGTTATGAGGTGTCGCACGGTTACTCCAAACCCTGCGACCAGTCAGGCGAAGATTGCCCGCTTGGCGCTGCGGTGGCGTCGGGGCATAAAGAGCGGGTGCTCCATATTCACCAGACCCCGCGAGGGCGCGAGCATGTTGATGTCGAGATGCTGCCGATTCACGATGCCGAAGGCGACCTCGCCTATTTTGTAGAGCTTTTACGGCCCGTCCCGCTTGCCAGCGGTGAGGTGTCTACTCAAGAACTGGTTGGATCGAGCCCGCCTTTCGAGAAGATGCTCGCTAAGATCGCGCGTGTCGGTGCAACAGATGCCTCTGTGTTGCTATTGGGCGAATCGGGAACAGGTAAGGAGCTCGCGGCGCGCGCACTGCACATGGCAAGCAAACGCAGCGGAAGGCCCATGGTGACACTCGAATGCGCAGGGTTGTCGGATTCCCTTTTCGAAAGCGAGCTCTTCGGGCATGTGAAGGGGGCCTTTACCGGTGCTCAGAACAATAAAAAAGGCCTAGTTGAACTCGCCCACGGCGGCACACTGTTCCTCGACGAATTAGGTGATATTCCCCTAGGCATGCAAGTAAAACTATTGCGCTTGCTCGAGACTGGGACTTTTCGTCCGGTCGGCAGCGGCGAGGTTAAAACATCGAACTTTCGGCTAATCTGTGCGACCCATAAAAACCTGCTGGCGATGGTCAATGAGGGCGGTTTTCGCAACGACTTGTTCTATCGGATCAATGTCTTTCCCATTGCCATTCCTTCGTTGGCTGATCGTCTCGACGACTTGCCGGCGCTGAGTAAAGCGATACTCTCGCGATTCGCAGGCGGCGACAAATACCACCTTACCAGCTCGGCTATTCGTACACTCGCGGCTTATCGATTTCGCGGTAATATCCGCGAATTGAGAAATCTGCTCTATCGCGCAATCGTGCTTGCTGACACCAATGTCATCGATAGCCGGGTTATCGAAATGTGTTTCGAGGAGGATAATCTGATTGCGGGGTCGAAGGGCGATCAGCGTTTAACGGGTAACGATACTCCGGTCGAGGCGCCACATGAAGGACTGCTCGACGAGTTAATTTCTAGTCAGCAAGGTGGTGAATGGCCGTCGCTAAAAGACCTTGAGCGGCGCTATATCGAGGCCATACTAGCCTCGCAAGATGGCAATAAGGCGGCGGCCGCGGAAGCGTTGGGAGTGAGTGAGCGTTCTTTATACAGGAAGTTAAAAGGTAAGTAAGTATTCACTATAAAAATAGTATATCGATCGAACTAGATTGGTTTATTTCAAAAGCTACTGAAAAGCTACGGAGAGAGCAATGAAGAAAATTAAGATAGAGCAACATTTCAACCAGTCGGCAGACGAAGTATGGGCGATCTTCGCCGACGTAACGCGCTGCGACTGGGTGCCGGCAATCGAGAAAATCACGCTAAGTGGCGACGTGCGCAGCTTCGACATGGCTGGGTTAGGCGAGGTTCAGGAGCGAATCATATTGCTCGATGCCGCGCAGCGGAAGCTCCATTATTCTGTTATCAAAGCCCGCTCGGTATTAGAGCATCATCTCGCCAAAATACACATTACCGAGGCAGGCGAGGGCTGTCATTTCTTTTGGGAGACAGAAATAGCCCCCGATGAATATGCCCCGGCAATAGAGCAGGGCATGCAGTCGGCGTTCGCGCAGTTGCAGAAAATTCTCGCGTGAGTCTGAGCTAAATTGGTGCGTGTGAATGCCTAATCGCAGGGTGATGGTGCGTGATAAGCAGCGTCGTAGTTTGCGGGGAGCGGCGAGTGTTAGGCATTTTCTTGTGTGATTGGATTCAACACGCAAGAGAAATAGCGGGTTTTCAGGCTAGAAGTAGAAAAATTCAACTATTTTCCTCCAAAAAGTGAACTTGGTACGCCAGTTGCAACGTTATTCGCACATACTTGAAAACGCATTCCGATGTGTGAGGAGATTCTCTCCCTCTCTCACCGCATCGATGTGCACCAACCTAGTTTTCAGTATTTTTTATACCCGCCAGCGTCTCGCTCGGCGGGTTTTTTTTGTGCAGCGTTTAGCCTTTGGTCTCGCTAAGTCTTAGATGTCCTTGATTCCCAATAGTCCCCATTGCTTGTCTGGCGGCGATAAAGGATAAAGATTGTTGTTGCAGGATCCTAGAACAGCGCGATAATCACGGCATCCACACTCGAGTCCGGTCCATGGTCAGACAGGTAGCAAAGCCCTTCACCAGTGATCACTATGACGACGGCGCGCTATTCGCCAAAATCGCTAAGGAGATCACCGAACAAGGCTTCAGCATTAACCCTACTGCGGTGCCAATGCCGCTGGTCAGTGCGTTGCGTGACCATGTCGTGTCTATTAACGATGAAAAGTTCTCCGCCGCCGGTATCGGGCGCGGTAAGCGCTTCACCCGCAGCAAGTTTGTGCGCACCGACGAGATCTGCTGGATAGAAGGCGATTCGCAGGCGGGGCGTGATTGGCTCGTTTGGGCGAAGTCACTGCAAACTTACCTCAATAGGCATTTGTTGCTAGGTTTATTCTCGTTCGAAAGCCATTTCTCTCTCTATGGTCCCGGCGACTATTACAAACGCCACAAAGATGCCTTCAAGGGCGAGGCGAACCGTGTGCTCTCGCTAGTGCTCTACCTCAATCCGGGCTGGACTGCGGACGATGGCGGCGAACTTGTGCTTTATCCATCAGACGCAGCCGCCGAGCCAGTCGAGGCGCCGACGCGACTTGCTGCGGGGTTGCCGGCTGAAACCAAGGTGACCCCGCTCATGGGTACGTTAGTCCTTTTTCTGAGCGAAGACTTTCCCCACGAGGTGTTGCCCGCCGTTCGCGACCGCTACGCTATAGCGGGTTGGTATCGAGTAAACACGTCCGTAAGCGACAGAGTCGATCCCCCGCGCTAGAGTCTAACTCGGCACTGGAATCTTCAATGTCTCTTTAACCTGTTCCATTACCACATAGCTCGTCGACTCTTGCACGCCGGGGAGGGTGAGCAAAGTGTCGCCGAGCAGTTCGCGATACGCACCCATATTGGCGACCCGCGCCTTGATTAGGTAATCGAAATTGCCCGACACGAGGTGGCATTCTTGCACTGACTCGAGTGTCAGCGCAGCTTCGGTGAACTCGGCGAAAATGTCTGGGGACTTGCGCGAGAGGCGAATCTGCACAAAAACCACTAGTCCCGCCTCTAGCTCTGCTGGATTGAGGATCGCGCTATAGCCGCGAATCACGCCGTCGCGCTCCATTCTCTTCACCCGCTCCATGCACGGGGTAGTGGTAAGACCTACCCTGCGGGCTAGCTCGGCGTAGCTCATGCGGCCGTTAGATTGCAGCTCACGGAGTATTTTTCTATCGATTTTTGAAAGGCTTTTGGGCTGCTTCATTTTTAAATGCCAGTTAATTTAACTAATTTATAGCGATGAAATCAGACTTTATCTCATTTTTTATCAACTATGTAAGAGTATTCGCCAATCACTATTTCGAATCCGCGACTATACTGCGCTCAACTAATGCTGTCAGGCAAAGAGCGTGGCAGCATCCTGAACGAATACCGAGAACGAGTACCAAGAACGAACACCGATAACGAGCACCCTTAACGAGAAGCGAGGAGAGCGACAATGTTAATAGGCGTCCCAAAAGAGATTAAGAACCACGAATACCGCATCGGTCTTACGCCTGCAGGTGTGCGCGAGCTCGTTGGCGCCGGACATCAGGTGCTTGTCGAGACTCAGGGAGGTACCGCTATCGGCCTCACCGACGAGCAGTATGTCGAAGCGGGTGCTGAGGTTGTCGTAAGTGCAGCCGAGATATTTGAGCGCGCCGACTTAATTGTGAAGGTAAAAGAGCCACAGCCAAGCGAGTGCAAACAGCTTCGGCCTAATCAAACGCTGTTCACCTATCTTCACCTTGCCCCAGACCCCGAGCAGACGAAATTGCTGCTGGCCTCGGGTGCGACTTGTATTGCTTACGAAACGGTAACCGGCCACAACAATTCGTTGCCGCTACTTGCGCCAATGAGCGAGGTCGCTGGCAGGATGTCGATACAAGAGGCGGCGCTGTGCCTCGAGAAATCGAAAGGCGGCAGCGGCGTTCTTCTGGGCGGCGTGCCGGGAGTCGAAGCGGGCAAGGTAGTCGTTCTTGGCGGCGGCGTGGTTGGCCTGAATGCGGCGCGGATGGCGCTAGGCCTCGGCGCCGATGTCACCATACTCGATCGCTCATTGCCGCGACTCCGCCAAATCGACGAACTGTTCGATGGGCGTATCAAAACGCTCTATTCGACTACCGATGCTATCGAGACTCAGCTTAAATCGGCGGACGCGGTGATCGGCGCGGTGCTGATTCCGGGCGCGTCCGCGCCGAAACTGGTAACTCGCGAAATGCTCAGCCTAATGAAGCCTGGCTCGGTGCTAGTCGATGTGGCCATCGACCAGGGCGGCTGTTTCGAAACGAGCCGCGCGACGACGCATCAGGATCCCACCTATGTGGTCGACGGCATCATTCACTACTGCGTGGCGAACATGCCCGGTGGTGTGGCGCGTACGTCGACGTTCGCGTTAACGAACGCGACGTTGCCCTTCGTCATGAGTTTGGCTAAAAAAGGTGCGGAGGAGGCCATGCGTAGTGATACTCATCTCCTCAATGGCCTAAATGTTTACCTTGGCGTGCTGACTGTGCCAGCGGTCGCCGAAGCGCAGGGGCTTAGTTATGTAGAGCCTGCAGAGGCGCTTCAGCACGGCGGATTGCAGGCTAGCGCTTAGCCTCGATCCACGCATCGATTTTAGCTTCGAGCATGCTCATAGGCAGCTGACCCGACCCTAAGACTTGGTCATGAAAGTCGCGGATATCGAAGTTATCGCCCAAGGCCGTCTCGGCCTTGGCGCGAATCGCTTGGATGCGCAACATGCCGATCTTATAAGCGGTCGCCTGCCCCGGATTATTAAAGTAACGGCGTATCTCCGAGCGAACCGAAGGCTCGGGTCGCGGCGAATTTTCTAGCGCGTATTGCACCGCTTCGTCTTGAGTCCAGCGCTTCGCGTGAATGCCCGTGTCGACGACCAAACGCACCGCGCGCCAGATCTCGCCCGACAGGCGTCCGAAATCTGCATAGGGATCTTCGTATCCGCCCATCTCTTTTCCAAGCCCTTCGGCATAAAGCCCCCAACCCTCACTAAACGCGGTGTAGCCTTTATTGGCGCGGAAGGCAGGCAGACCCTCGAGCTCTTGCTGAATTGAGATCTGCATGTGATGCCCCGGCACGCCTTCGTGATAGGCAAGATTCTCTAAGCGGTGCTTCGACGCTGCGCGCATGTCCGACAAGTGGGCATAAAAAGTCCCAGGTCGTGAACCGTCTTTAGTCCCACGTGCATAGTGTGCAGCGCCGCCGTCTTGCTCGCGGAAGGGTTCTACGCGGCGCACCTGCAGGCCCGCTTTGGGCAGAATGCCAAAGAACTCGGGCAGCTTTTCGTAGGTAGCTGCAAGGATTGCATCGGCGTCGGCTATATAGGCAGCGCGGCCTTCATCAGTGTTGGGGTGATAGAAGCGGTCATCGTTGCGAATGAAGGTGAAGAAGTCCTGCAGCGATCCTTCAAAGCCGACACGCGCTTTGATCTCTTCCATCTCGGCCTGAATGCGCGCAACTTCGCTGACACCAGTGTCGAAAATCTCATCGGCGGTTAGTGGCAGGGTGGTCATACGCTCGAGGCGCTGCTGATAATATGCCTCGCCATCGGGCAATGACCAAGAGCCTTGGGCACTGTCCGAGACATTCTCAAGATCGGCAGCAAGCCAGGCACTAATCTGCTCATACGCGGGTTGCATAGTGTTAAGAATCGCCGTGCGAGCCTGCTCAAGAAGCGCGTCGGCTCGCGATTGGTCTATCGTGCCCGCCGCAACGAGCGCGTTAAATTTAGTGGTTATGTCGTCCCATAGCGCTGAGCTGCCGCGTGAATCGAACGGCTCGCCGCTGGTGATTCTCTCGATCTCGCTCAGTGCCTGCTGATAGTCGAAGAACGGGGCGCGCACACCGTCTTGCGCAGCGAGCTGCGTGCGCGTGAGGTATTGCAGTAGGTAGCGGCCGCTCTGTTCGAGTCGGGAGACATAGTCGAGTGCGTCCTGCTCTGTATCCACGACTTGATAGTTGATGAGGCTATTGGGCAGAGACGCTTGGGGGCCATTGCGGCCAAAGATAAAGCCGTGGCGGCGGAACGGAATCGATTGTTCGGCCTGAGTGAGTTGATACACCCAAAGATCGAAAGAGCGTTTCGCCTCGTCGTCTAACTGTGCGTAATCAAATTCGCTGCGAAGGCGCGCAACCGAGTCTCTGCGCCACTCAAGCTGCGCATCGCTAGCGGCTTCGGAAACATCGTCGAGTTCGCTATGGGCGCTTTTGTCGCCCAGACGCGTCTTCGCGAGCGGCGAGAAATCGAGTTCATGGGCGTATTCGGCATCGAGCCATTCAGTGAGCCGCTGTGATTCGTTTGCCTGGTTCATCGACGCCACCGGCGCGGGCGCTGCAACCGTTGCAGGCGTATCTGCGGGCGCACAGGCCGCTAAACTTAGCGCGGCTAAGAGGCTGAGTAGCATGAGGCGCACACCGTATCGTTGAGTTTTTCTAGCAATCGATGAGTAACATAAAGGCATTGATTTCATTCCTAATTCGATAAGTCGGTGGTGTGATTCGCCTGAAGCGAATCTAAGGCTTAGGCTGAGTGTATGCGGTAGGGCAAGAACCCAAATGGCATAAAACGACGGCAACTGGCCTAACGACGACGTCCGTCTATACTTGCAGAGTAAAAGCAAACCGGCGGCGTGTCCATGAGCCAAGTTTGAACCTTGGTTTGTGGATTAACCCCTCAGCCTATTGCATAATCCCGACCCCGCCGATCAATTGGAATTCACCTTATGTGGTTTAAGAACCTTCGCGTCTATACTTTTGCCAAACCCCTCGCTCAATCGTTCGAAGAGATCGAAACGGCGCTCGCCGACAAGCTATTCGGACCCTGTGGCTCTATGGAGAAGGCGCGGCTAGGTTGGGTAAGCCCTCTAGGGCGCGAAGGCGAAATGTTAAGCCATGTGCAGGGCCCTTATTTGATGCTCTGCTCACAAAAACAAGAGCGCCTTCTGCCCGCGGCCGTGGTAAACGAGGCGACTGAGGAGAAGGTTGCTGAGCTAGAAGAACGGCAGGGGCGCAAAATTTACCGCAAAGAAAAGCGCCAGATACGCGACGATGTTTTCGTCACTCTCTTGCCGCGCGCCTTCACGCGTAATCAGCAAACCTTCGCCTATCTGTCGCTTGCCGATAATATGCTGATAGTAAATTCGAGCAGTGCGCCGAAGGCCGAAGAGCTGATTACTCTCCTGCGCGATACACTCGGGTCGTTGCCGGTTGAGATCCCTTCGACCAATCGCGCGCCGGCGGACGTGATGACGCGCTGGCTGCGCGAACAGCACGGCAGCGATAATTTTGTGATCGATGAAGAATGCGAGCTGTTCAATCCTATCGACGGCGGCAATGTCGTGCGCTGTAAAGGACAAGATTTATTCAGCGAGGAGATTCAGGCACACCTTGGTGCGGGCAAACAGGTTAAAAGTTTGGGCGTGACATGGAATAGCGTCGTTAGCTGCGTCTTGTCCGAGGACCTGTCAGTGAAACGCGTTAAGTTTGTAGGCATGAACGAAGAGCGCGATCAGGGTGACGCCGAAACAGCCGCTGAAAAATTCGATCAGGAGTTTGCGGTGATGACCCTACAGCTCACAGACTTCTTAAAAGATTTTATCGCCGCCTTCGGTGGGCTCGAGCAGGGCGCCGACGCGAGCGCGTAACCACCAAACCCTTTCTCAGTGCAAATTGGATAGCAGCAGGAACCCCCGCGTAAATGGATATTAACAACAAGATCGCCGAAGAACTCGGCGTCATGGTGCAGCAGGTTGCGGCATCGATCGCTCTGCTTGACGAAGGCTCTACCGTTCCCTTTATTTCACGTTACCGCAAAGAAGCGACAGGCGGGCTCGACGACCTGCAGCTGCGAGACCTAGAAGTACGCCTGCGCTATTTGCGCGAACTTCAGGAGCGTAAACAGGCCATCGTGGCAAGCATTGCTGAGCAGGACAAGCTGACGCCCGAACTCGAAAAGAAAATCAATGCGGCTGAGACGAAGTCAATTCTCGAAGACCTATACCTGCCCTACAAAAAGAAGCGTCGCACGAAAGCGATGATCGCGATCGAGGCAGGCATCGAGCCACTCGCAGACAAACTACTTGGGAATCCAACGCTCGAACCCGAGCATGAAGCGGCTGCGTTTGTCGATACCGAAGCAGGGTTTACTGACGCCAAGGCTGTGCTCGATGGCGCGAAACAAATTCTTATGGAGCGCTTCGCCGAGCATCCAGAGCTGAGCGGCAATCTGCGTAACTATCTCTGGGAAGAGGGCGTGCTGCAGTCTAGAGTTGTCGAAGGAAAAGAAAACGACGCGGCGAAATTTCGCGATTATTTCGACTATGATGAGCCGCTCAAACGGGTGCCCTCGCATCGCGCACTCGCCGTATTCCGCGGCCGCAAAGAAGCCTTCCTGCACTCGGCTATCGCCACACCCGCGGCGGTAGCGAATGCCGATAAGACGCGTGCTGAAATTGTTCCCGAGCGCGCCGAACTGATGATCGCTCGCACCTTTGGCATCGCCGACGAGGGCAGGGCGGCGGATCGTTGGCTGGCCGAAGTGGTGAAGTGGACATGGAAAATAAAACTCCTGACGCGTTTAGAGCTCGACCTTCTCGGGCAGCTTCGCGATAGCGCAGAGGAAGAGGCCATTCGGGTGTTCGCCGAAAACATGAAAGCAATCCTTCTCGCCTCGCCGGCCGGCAGCAAGGTCACTATGGGACTCGATCCTGGTCTCCGCACCGGTGTTAAAGTCTCGCTTGTCGATGCGACTGGTCAATATTTAGAAGACACAGCGATCTATCCCCACGCGCCGAAAAACCAATGGGACCAGTCGATTGCCGTGCTCGCTGCGCTTTGCGCAAAACATAACGTCGAACTTATCGCGATCGGTAATGGCACGGCGTCGCGAGAAACCGACAAGTTGGCGAGTGACTTGTTAAAAAGGCATCCCGAACTGCGCGCACAAAAAGCGATGGTTAGCGAGGCGGGCGCTTCGGTATATTCGGCGAGCGATACCGCACGCGAAGAATTTCCCGACTTAGATGTTACCGTGCGCGGCGCGATTTCAATTGCGCGACGCCTTCAAGATCCGCTTGCCGAATTGGTAAAGATCGAACCGAAGTCGATCGGCGTGGGCCAGTATCAGCATGACGTAAGTCAGATTAAATTGGGTCATTCGCTCGACGCTGTTGTCGAAGACTGTGTAAACGCTGTGGGCGTAGATGTGAACATGGCTTCAGCGCCTCTCTTGCGCCGCGTCGCCGGATTAAGCGCCTCGATCGCCACCAACATCGTTGCCTACCGCAACAGCAATGGCGCCTTCAAGACGCGTGCTGACTTAAAAGCGGTACCACGGTTTGGCGAAAAAAGTTTCGAACAGGCCGCAGGTTTCCTGCGAATAGTTGATGGGGACAATCCGCTCGATGCCTCAGCCGTGCACCCCGAATCCTATTCGGTTGTCGAAAAGATCGGCGCGGCGGGAAAAAAATCGGTGAACGATCTGATCGGCAATGCGAGCTATTTAAAATCGCTTGATGCGAAAGCCTTTGTCGATGAGCGTTTCGGTTTGCCGACTGTGACCGACATTCTTGCCGAGCTCGAAAAGCCGGGACGAGATCCGCGGCCAGAATTCAAAACGGCAGACTTCAAAGAGGGTGTCGAAAAAGTCTCCGACCTCGAAGAGGGAATGACGCTCGAGGGCGTTATCACCAACGTGACTAATTTTGGCGCTTTCGTCGATATCGGCGTACACCAAGATGGACTGGTACATATATCCGCACTCTCCCACAATTTTGTGAAAGACCCCCACGCGGTAGTTAAGACCGGCGACGTGGTCAAGGTGAAAGTGATGGAGGTTGACGTAAAGAGGCAACGAATCGGATTATCGATGCGTCTCGATGACGACCCCGCAACACGCCAAGCCGAGTCTGCCAATCGTAGCCGTAATGACGGCGAGCGCAACAACAGTCGACAGCAGCCTCAGCAGCGCGTGAGCACGCCGATAAAGACCGGCACTCTTGGCGATCTGTTGAAAGGTGCGATGAGAAAGTAGCGGTATGGCTCTTAAACCAACGATCTACAAAATGAAATTAGCCCTCACCGACCTTGACCGAGAGGTCTATGAAAACCTGAGCCTAACAGTCGCCTGTCATCCGTCCGAGACGCTCGAACGAATGATGGTGCGCGTGCTTGCTTACAGCCTCAACGTCTGTGATGGGCTTGAGCTGTGTAAAAGCCTAAGCGACACCGAAGAGGCCGACCTCTGGGCGCATTCGCTCGACGGTGCGCTTTCGCTGTGGATCGATGTCGGCGAGCCAACAATCGAGCGTATTAAAAAGGTGTCGCGCCTCGCGCCGGATGTCCGCCTTTACAGCTTCAATTCTAAATCGCCGACCTGGTGGGAACTGTCGTCATCGGACATCGCCAAACTACCGATCAGTGTCTTCCGCTTCGATTGGGCGGGCGTGCAGGCGCTCGCGAAAACCGTCGAGCGCACAATGGAGTTCTCGATAACGGTAAGCGAAGGCAGTCTGTATGTGTCGACGTCCGCGGGCGATTGTGAACTTCGGCTAGAGCAGTTGCAAGATGGCGCTGCTCACAGGCGCTAAATTCTTACCTCTTATTGTTAGAACTCGAATGACTTCTCCTCCCCCCGTGTTCCTGTAGCCGAATAGGCAGAACAGACACCCCCCTGTGTGAATCTTAGACCACAAACTTTCCCCCGCGTCTCCCTCAAAAATACTTTTCAAATTGGTAAGAAAATTCTTGTAGACGATGCCACATAGGCAGTATAAAGCGCGCGTTGAAACACGTGGTCGTGCTAGCACGCACCGAACTCAGCGCGCTGTTCTTGGGATAAGTGTCTACGTAACTTTCAGACATTTGTTTTGGCAATGTGGACTATCCACATGATTTGGGTTCTCGGCATCAGTCGCCTAGTAAAATAGACAGGCTTCCATTGTCCGCGACCGGTCGTTATTTGGAGAAGATTAACGATGCTTTATCCTGCTAGCTTTGGGGACAATCCCCTTTACCCAAAAGACACAGACTTCCGTGTGATCCGCAAGGACGACACAAATGGTTTCGGCGTTATCTCACTTCGATCGTTCAAGCGTGGCGAAATTGTTGCTGCCATGGCGGGTGAGGTCGTCACTGATATTCGTCAGCACACTCTGCAGATAGACGACGAGTCGCATCTGCATGACACCCACTTTTCGGGCTATTTCTTGCATTCGTGCTCGCCAAATATTTCGCTTGATATGCGCAACATGTTAATTACTGCGGTGGAGGACATTCCTGCTAACAGTTATCTCTACATGGATTATGCGGAAACAGAGCAGGTATTGTTCAAGCAGTTCGCTTGCGCGTGCGGAAGCGAAAGCTGCCGCGGTTGGATAACGGGCAATCAAGAAATTCATCCAGGTTTCGTTCAAGAAGCCATGATGCGCGGACCCGACGCCGCTTAGAGTAAACGCAAGGTAACAGCAGAGAAAGCAGCGCCGAGTTCGCCTCGCGCGCTGCTTTTTGCGTCTGTGAAAATTTCGCTTCGATAACGATAAAGGGAAATAGCAGAATGATGAACGCAGAAGAGTCACAGCGCTGGTGGCAGCGAGACGATCTGGCTTACAGAGGCGAAGAATTATTCTTTGCTGACAATTCGGTTTCGGTGCTTGCTCAGCGCTTTGGCTCGCCGGCCTTTGTCTATTCGTTTGCTCGCGTGCGCGATAACCTAGAGCGCGTACACGCGGCACTGCGCGACGCAAACCTGCCTGTTGGCTACACCCTGCTTTACGCCATGAAAGCGAATCGATTCGCGCCGCTCCTCACAAGTCTTCAACACACGGGGTTATGCGGCATAGATGCCTGCTCGCCGCGCGAGGTTGAGCATGCGGTGAGCTGTGGTTTTAGGCCAGACCAGATCTCGTTTACTGCGGGCAGTCTCTCAAAACGCGACGTCGAAGCACTCGCCTGCTTCGATGGTCTTTTCATCGATTGCGATTCCCTCCACGCGATAAGAACGTGGGGCAAAATTAAGCCGGGTTCGTCGATTGGCATACGGGTGAACCCTGGAATGGGCGTGAGCCGCGCCGATAACGATAAGCTTCAGTATGCGGGCACGGCAGCAACGAAGTTTGGCATTTACGAAGAGCAATTACAGGAAGCGCTTGCCTTAGCTAGCCACTACAATCTTAAGATCACCAAAATCCATTTTCACACCGGCTGCGGCTATCTCACCGCCGAACTGCCTCAGTGGGATCGCGTGTTAGGTGCCTGCCTTGAAAAATTTGTTGAACGCTGTCCCGATGTGACCACGGTCAATGTTGGTGGTGGGCTAGGTGTGCCGCATATGGCAAGGGATGGCGTTCTCGATCTTTCGGCCTGGAGTCGAGTGCTTGAAAAGCACTTTGGTCATCGGCAACTAAAAGTCGAGCTCGAGCCAGGCGAATACCTACTTAAAGACGCAGGAATCTTGATTCTTGGCAAGACGTTTGAGGAGACTAAGCAGACCACACAGTTTGTTGGCGTTGACGCGGGTTTCAACATTGCGCCAGAACCTGCGTATTACAGTCTTCCCTTCCAGCCGCTTGCGCCAATTTGCACGGGAGTGCTTAGGCAAGTGACAGTGGTGGGCAATATAAACGAGGCGTTAGACGTTTGGTATCGCGATGCGTGGCTCCCAGAGTTGAGCGACCAAGAATACTTAGTACTAATTAATGCCGGTGCGTATTCGGCGTCGATGGCGTCGAATCACTGCATGCGCGGCGACGGTAATGCGATTGTGCGGGAGTTTTTGCTGCCAGATTCGGAGAGAAGTCCAGCGGGGTCATAATCTGTTATCCTCTTTGTCTAGATTGAGAGGAATATTTATGGAAAGCGAACTCTTTGTAAAGCGTATTACGCTCAAGGCGAATCTTGAAAAGCTTGCGGGTAAGATTAATGCTGCGGAATGGGACGAGGGCAACGAACTGCCCGAGGGCGAATACACTGCCCAGTCTTTAGCATGGTATTTGCAGAGAGAGGGGACATTCTTTTTCGCCTGTTTCGCGGGATCAGAGCTTGCAGGTATGGTCTCGGCCCAGCTTTTGCCTCGCGCCTACGGAAAACACAGCACGCTCTATGTTGACGAGCTCGATACAGCGGTCAACTATCGAAGGAATGGAGTCGCCACGGCCTTAATGAACGAGATCAAAAAACTGGCTGACGAAATCGACAGCTATGAGCTTTGGCTTGGTACTGAAAAAGCCAACATCGGCGCACAGAAACTCTATGAGAAATTGGCGCCAGACGAGGTTGAAGAATTCGTCGGCTATACCTGGAACCTAGACGACTAGACGGCTTCTACGCCGTTGGTCGTTCGAATTTGGTGCGATATTTTTTTGTTTGATACCCTATTGCGATGCCACCGATAACGCCAGGCGCCACCCAAAGTACAATGCTGTAACCTTCGATTGTGTCGCCGAAAACATCGCTAAGAAAGTTGAGGCCTCCGAATACAAAAAACGCGGTATAGGCCGCGATGCCGGAGGCGATCAAGCCGTTCAAATGCTCTGTCCACCACTCCTTCGCTCGAATCTCTGGCTTCAAGGCATAATGCAGATAGCTTGCCGACGTGTAAATTTCGAATAACCCAAAGAGCACGAAAAGAATAGAGCCTGTTACAAGTCCATTTACGGAGAGTCCGAGGCCTGCAAAAATGAGCGCAGCACAAAGGCCAAGCTGCGCTGGTTTGCGCAGCGCACGCCGATCCTCTTTGCCCTGAATAGTCAGCCAGCCGTGCCGGGTTGATAACAAGACAAGCAGGGAGATCGAGAACAAAAAAAGCGCGAAGTCTCGTACCTCACGGCTAATAGCAATAGCTCGCGCAGGCTCTAGAACGACACCAGGGACGTGCATCGCAAGTGGAAAGAGTAAGTCTAGCGTGGTGATAGTTATGCCAGAGAAGCCGACGGCATACATTATGTTGGCGAAATAACGACCAAATTTTTTGTGGTTTAGATTTCCTTTACGTGTAACCACAGGAATCCAAAAAAGCAGTAAGCCGCAACTGCCGGCGACTATATGAAGACGAGTGACATTCTCATGAATCCAATGCAGTATATCCATGCTTGCTCTCCTATGATCTGAGAATTCCTAAGGCTCAGTTTTTTGCACCATACCATACGATCCATCAATCAGGATTCGAGTCGCCGTTGTGTGCAGAATGAAGATCTTCTCGCTCCATTGGCTGATATACTGCGCAGGTATTGATCTAGCGTGGCGCGCGAAGCCTCCCGCGTCGAAAGCGAATCAAAAGGATGCAGTAATGAATATTGCCAAAAAGAACACTAACACTAGCGCCAAGAGCAGTGAAGGCGACAAGGGCGAGCAGGCTAAGCCACGTTCTGTTGAGTTGCTGCGTGAACCGGTCGAACTCTATAAAGTGCTCAAATTCGAAGGTTTGGTTGCGAGTGGCGGTGAAGCGAAGGCGGCGATCGATGCAGGGCTTGTGTTTGTAAACGATAAAGTTGAAATGCAAAAGCGCAAGAAGCTGGTTAACGGCGACACTGTGCGTATGGGTGACGAGTCGCTGCTACTAACGCTTGTTGAGGGTTACGACCCAACAGCTGAGCCGGTTAAAGCGAAAGTTGAAAAGCCAGCGCCCAAGCCTGCTCCCAAAAAAGACTGGCGCCGAAAACGCACGCCAGCTCAAATTGATGCTGATGCAGGCGTGGTGTCAAACCGAAAGCCGCAGGGAACAGCGCGAGGCGCCAAAGGCCGAACGGCACGTCCAACACTAGGCGCGTTGAGCAAAAAGCCAAGCTAGCGGGCTTCTCATTGGCGGGCTTTCGATTAGCGCTATCACTACCAGTCGAGGTCGTCAGGAATCGCGAAGTCGGCATAGGCCTGTTCTTCGAGCTCCAGTTTAGTTAATTGCTTGGGGTTGGCGATTGCGACGAAATGCTCGGCGCTGCGCTCTTGTATCTTATGAGCAACATCGACAGGTACCACGACGTATTTCCCATCGGCCTTAGACTCGACAACGGCAAGCGTGCCGGCGCTGAGTTGCTCGCGAGTGCGCGCGTCTACCCACAGCTGTTTTACCTTGCTGTCGTGTTTGAAGTTAAATTTGAGCTCGCCACCGACCTTAACTAAATTCGCTTCGATAAGCTGACGTATTTGCGCCATCTTCGCGCGCCATTCGCCGTCGCGGTTGCGCTCCTCATTTAGCTTGCGATCGCGCTCGATCTGTTCAAGGCGCAATTTTTTGCGCGCCATCTCCGCCTCTTGTTTCACATTTTTCTGGACGGTTTTTTTCTGCGGAGGCTGTTTGCTCTCTTTGCGTTTGGCACGCTCGAGCTGCTTCGCTTTCTTCTCGTCGACGAGTCCCGACTTTTTAAGTTGATCTTGTAGGGACAATGCCACGCGTGTTTCCTCTTAGTTGTGCAGCCTTTAAGCCATTACGAATGAGTCTATGCAAACTCAGGAACGATGTATTTCAGGCGCTATAGCGTTAATGTTATCTGCCTGAGGTGTTGGTGGCTAGCTGTTACGGAATAAAGTACACGGGGTTACCGACTAGTTTGGTGTTTCCGCGCTCATCGATCAGGTTCATTCGAATCCACAAAGAGGAGTCAGTGGGTAACGATAACACCGCGCTGTAGCCCGTACTGCCATCCGCTAACTCATCTGTTGTTTCATCTGTGATACGACTGCTCTCTAAATTCTCGCCATTGACTAGCCAACTAACCGAAAGTATTTCATCGCTGCGCCAACCCAGAGAAACCTCGAGCGGCCCATCGGTGCTCGCGAGCGAAAATTCGCCACCCATTGCCGCGCCGGCGACGCTGAAATCGGTGAGAGTCACTGCTCCACCGCTGGCGTCCACATAGACATTGCCACGCCGAATGCCGGCAATCAGTGCGCCCTCAGTAAGCTCATCGGCGTAAATCCAGGTGCGAGGATTACCTATCGCCGAAGGCTGTCTGGGCGGCCTGCTTGGGTCATGATTGTCACTACCAGCAATACCCGTTATGCGAAAGCCCTCGTTTAATTTATCGTGCCAGAAGGCTATGTGCGCGCGGCCACGGGGCATGTCGACAAACCCCGTGTTAACTATCTCAATCGCACCAATGCGTGAATAGTCTGTGTCCTCTAACACCCACCCGCAGCCCATACAGTCTTCGCCAGAAGGCGAGCCAGGATGGTTAATAGACAAGAGTGCACCGAGATCGTCTACTTGGTTTTGCAGTTCGTGAATGCCATAGCCGCTTGAGGACTGAAGCCGGAAGTCGATGAACTCAGTTGTGCCGAAAGCATTGGCATGGCCAAAAAAAGTGGTGACCTCGCGGCCAGTGAGAAAAAGGGTAGACGGAAAAAATGCGCGTAGTTCCGACAGCGCGGCATGCCCAGAGACGGCGTTGTGCTCGGTCAGTGCAATGAAATCGAGTCCGCGCTGGGCTGCGATCTGAGCACTCACAAAAGCGGGGCACGCGACTGATTCCCCAGCACTATTATTGCAGCTTCCGTCGCTGTGTCCGCTGTGTGCGTGAAGGTCGCCAACATACCAGTCGGCATCGCTGTCTTCCTGCGGGGGAGGCTCGGATGCGCCACCGCAATTGAGGGTGATTGTTGCCGTGTACCCCGCGCTTATTCCTTCGCGCACATTGGGCACACCTAAAAGTAGTTTCCAGGTTCCGGCGTCAATCGCTCCCGTGTTGTAAGACGGGGTAGCGGCATTGGCGCTCACGAAGAAACGACGTTTATTGCCACCGCTCCAACCGCGAAAACCGTGTGGGTCGAGTAGGCCTAAATCTATGGTTGTCCGCTCGCCTCTGTCATAGTCGAATTCGACCCCGATTCGCTTTACGCCTGTCGGTACGGCGAAGGGGAGCTCGACATAGGATTCAAAGTCTTGGCGTGAAATAGTGCCTGCGAGCACGATTTCGTGGTGGGGTTTGGTGGTTGAACAGGCAAATGAAGCCGCATCCGTCTGAGCTGATGCGCCTGTGCTGTAAAGCGTTAGAGCGAGTGCGGCGCAAGGTAAAAGAGCAGCTGGGGTTAGTATTTTGTAACGCATAGTATCCTCTGAGGCGCGCCAGTCGTCTGCAGCCGTGTTTGTTTGGGGTCAAGAAGACCAAATATTACCCCGCGCGGGAGGATTTAGCACCGCGGGAGTCTTTGCCTAAACCCCTTATCTTGGTTAGTCTTGGGTAGGATTTAAATTTAGAGAGCAATGCCATGTTAGATGTCTTAATCGTAGGGGCCGGCATATCCGGTATCAGCGCCGCCTGTCACTTAGAGAAGCAATGCGCGAACAAGAGTTACGCTGTGCTCGAAGGTCGCGATAATGTCGGTGGTACTTGGGATCTATTTCGCTATCCGGGTATTCGCTCTGACAGCGACATGCACACGTTCGGTTTTAGTTTCAAACCATGGACAAACGCCAAGTCTATCTCCGACGGCGAGTCTATTCGCGATTATCTGAAGGAAGCAGTCGCTGAGTACGGGGTTAAAGACAAAATTAGATTCGGCCACAAAGTCGTCTCAGCAAACTGGGACAGCGCGCGCGATGTGTGGTGTGTCGCCGCGCGAAACAGCGCGGGAGAGACGGTCGACATCGAAACACGCGTGCTCTTTATGTGCAGCGGTTACTATAATTATGCGCAGGGATATACGCCCGACTTCGCAGGGCTCGCGGACTTTAAGGGCGAGCTCATTCATCCGCAGAAATGGCCAGAAAATCTCGACTATGCCGGCAAGAAAGTCGCAGTGATCGGGAGCGGCGCAACCGCGGTGACAATCGTACCCAATATGGTTGATAAGGCTGAGCATGTGACGATGATTCAACGCTCGCCAACGTATATGTTCTCGCGGCCAGCGAAAGACGCCGTCGCCAATTTCCTTGGAGCGGTGCTGCCAAGCAAACTGGCATACGCATTAACTCGATGGAAGAACATTTACTTTCAAAATGCGACCTATAAAGGCGCACGCAATAATCCTGAGAAGACAAAAAAACTGCTGCTCGATAGCGTGCGCAAATCGCTCGGCGATGACTACGATATCGATACGCACTTTACGCCTCGCTATAACCCTTGGGAGGAGCGTCTTTGTCTCATTCCCGATGATGATTTTTTGTCAGCAGTGAAAAGCGGCGCGGCAGAGGTGGTGACCGATACGATCGATAAGTTTGTCGAGAACGGCGTTTTACTGGCGTCGGGTAAGTTGATCGAGGCGGACATAGTGGTGAGCGCAACTGGGCTCAACATGCAGTTTATGGGAGGAGTCGAATTTTTTCTCGATGAGGTGAAGCTTGATCTCAGTAAGCGCTTTTATTATCAGGGCATGATGTTTTCAGGCGTGCCGAATCTGATTCAGACCTTCGGTTACATTAATGCGTCATGGACACTGCGCGCCGACCTTAACTCGGTCTTTGTCTGCGACATGCTGCAAGAGATGGATCGGCAGGGGGCGAGTTACTGTGTGCCAGAGCTGCGGCCGGAAGAAGCCTCTATGACTCCGCAGCCTACTATTTCGGGGTTTAACCCCGGTTATATGCAGCGCGGAATTCATGAGTTTCCGAAACAGGGCGAGCATGCGCCTTGGCATAACACGCAAGACTATCTGTTAGACCGAAAAATTTTAAAGAGTAGCCTGTTTAGTGATGGCGTGTTGCAATTCGGATGCACTGAGAGCGATGCCCAGACGCGGGTTGCGTAGACGCCTGTTTAACAGCCGAATATTAATAGTTGAGCATTAAGAGCCGAGCATCAAGAGCCGAGCAAAATCCCGACTAGAAATTGTCCGGATTCAGCTCATCATGATCTGAGTAGACCCTTGTCTCGCCCGCGAGGCAGGGGAAATCGCCCTCGCAAGAGAAAGGCGGGACAAAGCCTTCGGGCATCATTTCGAGAGAATACAGCGGCGTGTTCACGTCTTCGGTCTTAATGCATTGCCTGACTTTTCTTCTGCTGCCAACCCTTGCCTTGTTATCGCAAACGATTCGCTGCGTATCCATTCCGTAGAGCTCGATATAGGCATCTACTTTATTATCGATAAACGCCTGCTGCGCAGAGTTTAATGTGCCGTAGAGTTTAGTGTAGAGCGACAGCCAGTCTTTATTCTCGACCTCGAGTGCAGTACCTAACCAAGCCAGTCCAACTGGTATTGAACGAGGCGCGTATTCGCCCTGCAGATACATAAAGCCGAGCAGGTATTGTGCGTCTTTTACTCCGCGCTGCGCTGCGAGGCTAAGGTCGGCGTAGGCAGATTCGTAGTCGCCATCTTCGTAAGCAACTGCGCCCTGTTCGTATTGCCTTAGCACTTCGTGATAGAAAAGCTGCGTTACTTGCGCGTGGGCAGCACCCACGAAGCCAAAGAGTAAAACCATGCTGCAAATAATTTTTTGTGTCCAAACGCGAGCATTGCAGCGTGCAGGTTGGCTATGGTCATTCTGTTGAATATTCATGGCAGGAGTCTCTTTCTAGTTATTCTGTCTGAGTGAAAAGCACGGGCTTTGGGTTACACTTACTTATAATTGTAATTTACTGTGTTTATCGCTTTTTTAAAACCAAGAGTTGAGCTGTTTGTGAAGTCATTTCAATCGGGGCGCCGACGCGTTATGTGCCCTAACATCGACTGCGGAATAGACCTTGCGCTGGACGCGCTGTCTTGCCCCAAATGCGACGAGCCTTTGCCTGTCGGACTGCGTGATGATTTTCTAGAAATAGACGTCGCGCACTCGGGTGAGACATGGACCGAGGCGCTGGACAAACTCGAGGCGGCCATTGATTTCGCGCGAGCGCAGCGCTTTAAAGGACTCAGGGTCATCCATGGTATCGGGCGCGAAACCGACGCCGACGCATGGGAGGGGCCAGGGAGGATTCGCCGTGAGTCGCTTAATTATCTGCGTCAGGCGGCGGTCGATATCGACGCGCAGCTGCAACCTGAAAAATACAATCGTGGCGCTCACCTGCTCGTGTTCTGAGCATGATTTCAGGCGACCGCCGAGTTGTTAATAAAGCCCGGGCCGTCTAGAGCCACTTCTTTTAAGAGGCTTCGGAATACGGTTAGAGCGCGCGGCTTATCACCATCTTTTGCACTTCGCTTGTGCCCTCGTAGATCTGGCAGGCACGCACGTCGCGGTAATAGCGCTCCACAGGAAAATCCTGCAAATACCCGTAGCCACCGTGAATTTGTATTGCATCGGAGCACACGCGCTCTGCCATCTCGGAGGCGAAGAGTTTGGCCATTGATGCCTCGCTGAGACAAGGCTCGCCTGCGTCTTTGAGCGCCGCAGCGTGAAGCGTGAGCTGTCTCGCCGCTGCAATCTGAGTGGCCATGTCAGCGAGTTTAAACGCGACGGCTTGATGTTCGGAGAGCGGCTTTGCAAACGCCTCGCGCTCGCGGCTATAGAGTGTTGCAGCTTCGAGCGCTGCACGCGCGATGCCTATACATTGCGCGGCGATACCGATACGGCCGCCTTCGAGATTGCCGAGGGCAATCTTATACCCTTGCCCCTCTTCGCCAAGAAGATTTACCGCAGGAATGCTGCAGTCCTCGAAGACTATTTGACAGGTGTCCGAGGCGCGCTGCCCCATCTTGGTCTCGACACTTGCGACGCGGTAGCCGGGGGTCTCTGTTGGCACGACGAACGCGCTTATTCCGCGCTTGCCCGCGGCGGGGTCGGTTACCGCGAAAACAATCGCGAGGTCTGCATTTTTGCCCGAGGTGATGAACTGCTTGGTGCCATTAAGGATGTAGTTATCGCCTTGCCTCTCGGCGCGCGTTTTGAGCCCAGAGGCATCGCTGCCAGCCTGCGGCTCGGTAAGACAGAACGCCGCCAGTTTTTCGCCGCGGGCGAGGGGAGATAGAAAGTCACGCTGCTGCTGTGCCGTGCCGTATTGAAGCAAAGGCATGCAGCCAACCGAATTTGTCACGCTCACAATAGTCGAACATGCCGCATCGGCGACGCCGATTTCCTCGAGCACCAGCGCCGCAGCGACGTAACCGATGTCGCAGCCGCCATGTTGTTCGGGTACTAACATGCCGTAGAAGCCGAGCTCGGCGAGGCCACTTAGCGCCTTCGCCGGAAATGTTGCGTCTCGGTCCCACTGCGCGGCATAGGGGGCAATGTGTTCGCGCGCATAGCTGCGCGCGGTGTCGCGAATGAGGCGCTGTTCTTCGGTTAGAATCATCTTATTGCTATTTCCAGTTACTCGCAGGCTCGTCCGCGTCCGAGCTCAGGAAGCGAATCAAGTCTTCATGAAACAGGTCTGGTATCTCTATCTGAGGCGCATGGCCGACGTTAGGATAGAGAATTATCGTGCTATTTTGCAGCTGATCGGCGACGTTATGCGCTAATGTCGGGAAATCATCGACTAAACCGTCCTCTTCTCCGCCAATCACGAGCGCTTTTGTCGCTATATGCTGCCAATCGTAGACAACGGGGTCGTCATACAGCATTTGCCCTTGCAGACGCCTTACCTGCGCAAGGCGAGGCCAATCTCCGCCAAGGGTTTGGCCGTACTGGCGACGCACAAACTCAAGATGTGCTGGCGGCCACTTCAGTGGGAAATAGCGCTGATGCCCGCGCAAAATCGACTGATAGGTTGTTGCACCACCGCCCACAAAGGGATCGCTCCAAGGACGACTCTGGCGCTGGTCGGTGAGGCCGATCTGATTGACCATAACGACATGCGTCGTATTTTCTGGGTACATCATGGCAAAACGAGAAACAGCCATGCCGCCCATCGAATGGCCTAATATCGCGGTTTTCTCAACGCCGAGTTCGTCGAGCAGCGCCTTCATATTGGCGGCGACCATATTGAAATTGTAGGGGAGTATTGGCTTCGAGCTTTTGCCATAGCCAATACGATCAACGGCGATCACGCGGAAACCAGCCTCGGCCAGCGCATTAATCGTGAGGGTGTAGGCTTCTGAATAGAAATTCATGCCGTGCTGAATAAACACCGTCTGGCCGTTAGCGCGTCCGCTTGGTGCTACGTCCATATAGGCATAGCGAAGGTCTTGCTGGAAGCGGTTGATCGCAAGGAACTGAACCGGATAGGGATACGGGATTTCCTCGAAATTAGCCGACACAGCGCCCCATTCGGCAGGGGGATCGGCTGGGGCAATCTCGGGCCAAGACTCTTGTGCTAGGCTGTGGTTTCCGCCGAGTGTTAGGGCGAGCGCGATACTCACCGCGGCGCCCTGAACGAATCCAATGTGCTTACGTCTTTTGACTATCGAGTAGAACATAGAGCTAATCCTCTCTTTGGTTATTGGTTTTTTTCTGAGTCAGTGTTCGGTCTAAATGAGTTCGACAGCCAGCGCCGTCGCTTCGCCGCCGCCAATGCACAGCGAGGCAACGCCGCGACTCTTTCCGTGGTTCGCAAGGGCAGCCAGCAGCGTGACTACAATGCGCGTGCCCGAGCAGCCAATGGGGTGGCCGAGCGCGCAGGCGCCGCCATTGACGTTCACCTTCGCCGCGTCGAGGCCCAGCGATTCGATTGCTGCCATCGGGACGACCGCGAAGGCTTCATTAATTTCAAATAGGTCTACGGAGTCTTTTTCCCAGCCAGTCTTGGCCATTAAGCTGCCAATAGCGCCGATGGGTGCCATAGTAAACTCACTCGGCTCCTGCGCATGAGAGGTGTGAGCTACGATACGCGCAAGCGGAGTGAGTCCTCGCTTTGTAGCTTCGGACTGACGCATAAGCACCACTGCAGCGGCACCGTCGGAGATCGAACTGGCATTGGCTGCAGTAACGGTCCCGTCTTTCTTAAAGGCCGGTCGTAGCTGAGGAATTTTATCGAAGCGTGCTTTCATGGGCTGTTCGTCGGTGTCGATCATTACGGTACCGCTGCGCTGCGCGACCTCGACTGGCGTGATTTCGCTTGCGAAGGCACCGCTTACGATCGCCGCTTGGGCCTTTTTTAGCGAGCCAATGGCATAGGCATCCTGCGCTTCGCGATCGAAGCTGTATTTGTCGGCACAAGTTTCTGCATAGACCCCCATCGCTGCCCCTTCGTAGGCGTCTTCTAGGCCGTCGAAAGCCATGTGGTCGATCACTTTTGCGTGGCCAAAACGGTAGCCTGCGCGTGCGCCGGGGAGCAGATGAGGTGCGTTGCTCATGCTCTCCATGCCGCCGGCAACAGCGACTGTGGCACTGCCAGCAATGAGGAGGTCGTGGGCGAGCATTATTGCCTTCATGCCCGAGCCGCAGACTTTATTGATAGTTGTTGTGCCGGTGGATTTTGGGATACCGGCGCCGAGCGAGGCTTGTCGCGCGGGTGCCTGACCGAGACCGGCGGGCAGCACGCAGCCCATGATGACTTCATCGATGTCACTTGCCTCAAGGCCTGCGCGAGCAACCGCCGCACGAATTGCCGTAGAGCCCAATTCGGTTGCTTTTACCGAGGCTAAGTCGCCCATAAATCCGCCCATTGGCGTGCGTGCTTGGCCGACGATAACGATGGGGTCTTGCTGCGCTGCGGTTGTCATAACATTCCCTGCTATTAATGAGTCGCCTGATGAGGCGTTTACGTGGCCACCGAGTATAACCCAAGGCTGCGACTTGGCGAGCCTTGCGACCCCAGAACAGGAGCTAAGCGTACCCCTTTCCAACCCACAGCTGTTTTGGCACACTGCGAGCTGAAATTTATCATCAAACCGAGCAAACTGCTCCTGCGGGATCGAACGCTCGGCTAATCACCGGAAAAAGAACTCGAACCAACATTCGAACCACACTCGAACCACACTCGAACCAAAAGGACCCAGCATGGCAATCCCAGAAATCCTCAAAGGCCGACTCTCTATTCCCGTTGTCGCCTCCCCTCTATTTATTATTTCGGGCCCCGAGCTCGTCATCGCACAATGCAAAGCCGGCGTCGTTGGTTCATTTCCCTCGCTTAACGCGCGTCCCGTCGAGGTATTAGACGAGTGGTTAACGCAAATCAATGCGGAGCTGGATGCGTACAATTTAGCGAACCCCGATAAGCCCGCTGCACCTTTTGCAGTCAATCAGATTGTCCACAATTCGAACGATCGACTGATGCAAGACGTCGCGCTTTGCGTAAAGCACAAGGTGCCGATTGTCATTACCTCACTCGGCGCGCGTCCGGAGGTTTTCGATGCCATTCATTCTTACGGCGGCATTGTATTGCACGATGTCATCAACAATCGTTTCGCTAAAAAAGCGATCGAGAAGGGCGCCGATGGACTCATCTGTGTGGCCGCCGGTGCTGGTGGCCACGCTGGTACTCTCTCGCCCATGCCGTTTATTCAAGAGGTACGCGAGTGGTTCGATGGGCCGGTATTGCTTTCGGGCGCGATCGCAACCGGCGATGCTGTGCTCGCAGCGCAGGCGATGGGTGCCGATATGGCCTATATCGGTTCAGCGTTTATCGCGACCAAAGAAGCCAATGCCGACGAAGCTTACAAGCAATCGTTAGTGGATTACGCAGCAAGCGATATTGTTTACACAAACCTGTTTACCGGTGTGCACGGCAATTATCTGCGGCCTTCAATCGAAGCGGCCGGTCTCGACCCCGACGACCTGCCTGAAAGTGATCCTTCGAAGATGAATTTCGGTTCGGGCGGCAGCACAAAAGCAAAAGCATGGCGCGATATTTGGGGCTGCGGGCAGGGCATCAATGCGATCAAGTCGATTGATACGGCAGGCGAGCTCGTCGAACGCTTGAAGCGTGAGTACGCCGCGGCGCGAGAGCGTGTGTTGGCCAGTTAGGCAACGATGCTCGGAGAGTATTAGAGTTGGGTGATGTAAAGATCCTATTCATAACCTCAAGGGAGAGAACAATGACAAGGCTAGATAAAACGGAAGGAAAGCGCGTCGACGGGACGCGTATCGGTTTAGCGCCTTTAAAGCTTGCAGCCGCATTGAGCCTGAGCGCGCTAGTAGCATGCGCTCCCGACGAGAGTGTCTCGAATGATGAGGCGAGAGCTTTGTCGAATGCGATGAAAGAGACTGTCGATGTTCGGTGGACCGAGCATGGCATTCCTCATATTACCGCGCAGACATGGGAAGGGCTTGGCTTCGGTTTTGCGCACTCTGTTGCACAAAACGGGGTCTGCGTTTTAGCCAAAGAATTGATTACCGTTAACGGCGAATTGTCGAAGTATTTTGGTGCAGAGAATGGCAATGTGAATAGCGATGCTTTTCATCGAGCGCTACTTAACGACGCTAAAATCGATCAATATTTGGGCGCCAGTTCCGACGACAGCAATGCTATGGACAGCGGCTATGCGCGTGGCTATAACCGCTACATCGACACCCATGCCGATCAGCTCCCTGCCTCTTGCGCAGGCGCCGAATGGGTCAAACCTATCGACGAACGCGATCTCGCAAGGCTCGCGATCGGTGTTGGTATTCGTTACGGCCTAGGCCGCGTGACAGACCAAATAGCCACAGCGGCGCCGAACCAAGCGATCGCTGCGCTTAAGCCGATTGATCTCACGCTCGATGTCGAAAAAATTGGCAGTAACGCGTATGCGTTCGGTAGCGATTTAACCGATACCGGGCGTGGCATTCTACTCGGCAATCCACATTACCCTTGGCAGGGACCATCGCGTTTTCATATGGCGCATCTAACGCTGCCGGGTGAAATCGATTTTATGGGTGTAGGCCTCATTGCTACACCGCGGCTCGCGATTGGCTTTAACGACACGATAGCGTGGTCGCACACGGTATCTACGGCGCTGCGTTTTACCTTCTTCAGACTTGATCTTGTGCCTGGCAATGCTATGGCCTATTTAGTTGGCGACGAAGAGCGTGCGATCGAAGCGATTGAGGTGGCGGTGGAAACTGATGCCGGAATAGAAAACCGAACGGTTTACTTAACACACCTTGGCCCTGTTGTTGCAGGACCCAACACGCCGTGGGATGACCAGCATGTTTACGTCATGCGCGACGTGAATTATGAAAATTATCGCACCGGTGATCAGTATGCGGCGATGCAGCGCGCGACAGACGTCACGCAGCTGAGGCAGGCGCTTGCGGATCATCAGGGCGCGGCATTTGTTAACACAATCGCAGCCGACAAAGCAGGTGGTGCGCTATATGCCGATATGTCGGCGATACCGAATGTGTCAGTCGAGTTAATTTCGCGCTGCGCTGTTGATCAATCGGCAGGCGCACGCATAACAACGCTTAACGGCTCTGACCCAAGCTGCGACTGGCAAGTCGACGCCAGCGCTGCGGCGCCTGGCCTTATGCCGCCATCGCAGCAGCCAAGCCTGATTACGACGACCTATGCAGGCAATAGCAACGATTCCTACTGGCTAAGTAACTCTGCGATGCGCCTCGAAGGCTATTCGCCGATTATCGGCGATGAGAATGCGCAGCGTACGCTGCGCACGCGCTCAGGTCTCAAGTTTGTCGAAGAGGTAGTAGCCGCGGGAGAAAAATTCGATCAGGCGACTGTCGAAAATTTATTGTTTAGTCATCGCCACTACGGCGCCGAATTGTTCCTCGATGAAGTGCTCGAAGTCTGTGCGGACGATACTAGCCTCGCCGAGGCGTGTGCGGTACTCGCATACTGGGATCGCCAGCAAACTATCGAAAGCCGCGGCGCTCATGTATTTAATGAGTTCTTCTCAGAGACAAAACAGTTGTCGGCGTACTACGCCGTGCCTTTCGATAACGCTGATCCAGTTCACACGCCTCGCGGACTGACTATTAACGATGCGGCAACGCGCGAAGCAATCCTTGCGGCGCTGCATGTCGCGGTAGATCGGATAACCGGCGCCGGCATAGCGCTCGATGCTGAATGGGGAGATGTGCAGTTCGAGATCCGCAACGGCGAAAAAATCGGAATCCCTGGAGGTGACGGCCGCGCGGGAATGTTCAGTGTGATCAGTGCGCGTTTCGATGGTGGCAACGGCGGCTACACGCCAATCGTTACTGGCAATAGCTACATTCAATCGGTCACGTGGAATGAAGATGGAAGTCCTAATGCGCGAGCAATACTGACGTATTCTCAATCGCCAGAACCGGATTCGCCTTTCTATGCAGACCAAACGAAAATCTATTCGCAGAGCGAGTGGATAGACATGCCCTTTACCGATGAGCAAATTGCAACGAAATTGGTAAGAGAAGAAACGCTAGAGATGTAATCTCTAGCGCTTTTCTATCGAGAGACTAGCTATCGAGAAATTAGGAAGTTAGAAAGTCCCGTTAACCCGCAGGCTTAGTTCGATGCCAGTTGTCGTGCAACGGTACTCGATTTCTTCGAGAATATCAGCCGTCGTGCGTCCGATGAAACGAGTGCGGCGACGGCACTGCGACCCATCGGTTAACGCGCCAGCATCGAAACGATAAGTAGTGCCGCGTCGATTACGGTATTCGGCAAAAAGGTTTACCCTTGGCTCGCCTACGTTAAATTCAATGTCGTCGACATCGTAGCGGAACATACCACCGTCTATTCGGTCGAAATACTGCATTCCCCAGTTCATTCTCAAATCGGGAATGTCGTGACGGAAGAATAGGGTGAAACGCCCGCGTTGATAGTTCTGAAAGCGGCGCTTCACACCAAGGTGCGGATCTGTGACTTCAGAATCTTGTACGTTAAGCGACGTTGTAATGAGTAGATTAGGCATCCCAAGCGGCGTCGCTCTGACGCTCGCGCTTAAGTTGACCCCCATTTCAATGCCATCACCGATATTGCCGTTCACCGATTGCAGGCTATCTTCCGATCTGCTCGAGTCTAGCCTGTCGATTACGTCTTCATGCTGCGCATAAAAGACTTCGGCGTTAAGTACTCCGAGGTCATTGGGCAGACGGTATTCTCCGTTAAAAACATATCGCCACTGCCATTGCTGGCGAAGGTCTGTGTTTCCCTCTAGCGTATTAGTGTCGTTATCGGTTTCGTCGTTCACCGCAACGAAATCGGCGAAGCTAAGTTGATTGACTATTTTCTCAATGCTGCCGCGCAGCTGAAGATTGGTGCTCGGATTAAAGCGCAGATCGACTTTAGGTTTAATAAAACTAAAATCGCGCTGATTGTTGCTATCGCCCGATTGCGTGATTTCAGAGGACTCATACAACAGCGTTGTTTCAAGAGAGAGGGTAGGCGTGAGCGTCCAGTTATGAATAGCGAAGGGCTCGTAACGAATTTCTTCAACCGACGAATTCGCATTACTTACGGCCTGCGGCACAAGGCCGCCGACAGCGGCAGAGGGCGTTCCGTTTTCGACGATACCGCCAAGTGTTAGTGCAGAGTCCAGCGAGGTTTGTGCACGCTCTATGCCAAATTCAATACTTTGTTCGTCGAACAGGCTTGTGGTGAAAGAGCCGCGAACAATCTGTTCCTCGGTTACGTTGTTGATACCAAGATAGAGATTTTTTTCTTCGGTGCCATCATCGAGCAGCAAGAATCGTTCGCGCGCAGAGTCGCGATTGTCTTGATTGGCGATAGCAAGCAGCTTAAAGCGCTGGCCGTTACCAAGGTTAAGTTCGTAATCGCCACCGATCTCCCAGTTATCGCGTTGGCTAGGAATTTCTTCGCGTTCGCTGAGAAGGGAATTGGGGGTGACGCGAAGATTGGTCGTATAACGTTCGACATCGGTAGGATCGTCTCTGTCGGCATAGAGCGCATTTATTCGCAGGCTGCTGCTGTCTGATATCTCGTAACCGAGATTCATGCTGACCTCATTCTCCATCTGGTCACGTGTGCGTGTTTCGAGGACTAAGTCGTTCATCGAAAAGTCACCGAGTATGCTGTACTCGTCGCCGATCGAGACGTTGTAACGCGGCTGGCTGCGTGCGGCAAAAAGGTAATCGAGGCCTCCGCGCTGGCCACTTAACGAAAAAGTCCCGCCCGGGCGAAAGTTCTGGTCTTGGTAGCGATCGATGCTGGCCTCGTAAGAGATGCTGTTGGACGCAATAGCCTCGGTCAGAATGACGTTCACTATCTGGCCGCTACCGCGCACATCGAGCTCGCCCGAAGTGCCGCGGATAATTTGGAATTCGCGAACTTGAGTGGCAGGGATGCGGTCTAGTTGCTCGCTCGTTGAATTGTTTTTTCCGGCAATGCGTTTGCCGTTGATAAGCACTTGATTGCCACCGCCGCTTCCGAGTCCGCGTCCGCCTGATGTGGGGTTGCCGGGGATACTTGATGGCCCACTGCTCGGTCCGCCAGCTGCGCCCTGTCCAGGAATACGATCGAGCATGTCCTGTGCGGTAATAGGCTGCCACTGATCGAAATAGTCAGCTGCATAGACAACGGTAGAGGACTCATCACCGGCATCTTGGGCTGACACGCTGCCTACAAGGAGGCTTGCGCCGAGGGTTAGCGCAACTGCGTATCGTGTGGCGAGAATCGAGCGCCTTGTGCCTCGAGCGCGAGAAGTGTCGCTCTGGCTAGACAGAGTCTGTGACTTGAACAGGGTAGGCGTGAAAAGGGTGGGCGTGAAAAGGATAGGCATGAAGCGTCTCATTAATCGGTAAAGCACGAATAGCTGCGGCTTCCCACTGAGTGAAACGGTGGGAGGGCATCGTTAAAATAAGGACGCGATTGTACAGGCTATCGGGTGTGCTGCCTCGCCTGTGTTACAAACTGGCAACAAATGCCCGCAAAAGGCCCGAATTGGAGGTCAGAATGCGGGAAAAGCGAAAAACTAGAGCGTTAGGGCCAAAGACTAGCGTTCGATCTGACTGCCACGGAGCGAGACCCAATAGAAGAACAGTCCGGAGGCAATAATACCTAAGCCAAAAAGGGCTTCGACTGGACGGTTGAGCATGACGAAACCGAGCGTCCAACCGGTTAGGCCCAGGAATATTAGGGGAGGCAGCGGATAGAGGAATGTTTTATAGGGACGTGGAAGGTCGGGCTGGCGCCAGCGCAGCACGAAAATACTCGATACCGTGGCGAAATTATTAATCGCGAGTGTAAAGCCAGAAAACACCAGCACAGACTCGAATGTCGATGAAAAAATAAAGACTAACGTGATTACTCCTTGGGCATAGATAGCGATCGCCGGGACACCGTGAGCGTTGGTCTTGCCCAGAACGCTTAGCAGCGGGAAGTCTTCCCCGATCATCTGAATAACACGCGGCCCCGCCATAACCATCGCACTGACAGTCGAAATCAAGAGCATCGCAAGCACGATGCCGGTGAAGCGCCCGCCTACAGTGCCAAAGGCTGCCTCTGCTGCGATATACCCCACCTCAACTTCTCCCGCCATGCTGTCCATTGGCGCGGCGTAAAGAAATGCGAAATTGAGCGCGACATACATAAGCGTGACGATGACGGTGCCCGTTAGAAGGATGCCCGGCAAAGTCCGCTGCGGATTTTCCATTTCGCTGCTCAAATAGGTTGCCGCGTTCCAGCCTGCAAACGCATAGCTCACATAGATAAGCGATACGGCAAATTCACCCGAGGTGAGGACCCCAAAATCGCCGTTCTTTGGGAAGAACTCAACAGGCTGGGGCGTATCGACCAGCACAATCGCAGCAATCACAAACGCTATGATGATGATGACCTTGAGGATCGTAAACGCGAGCTGAAGGCCGCCGCTGTTCCTGCGATTAGTCGCGTGCACGATGCTCAAGGCGATAACCAAGCTTGCGGCGATAAAGCGCTCGGTCCAAGGGCCGCCAAATTCGGGGAAAATAGAGAGCATGTAAGCGGCAAAAGTCATTGCAGCCAACGCGGTCGGCCCGGCGAAGCCTATGGTCGACGATATCCAGCCCGACACGAAACCCGCGGCCGGATGGTAAATGCGGCTCAAGAAGTTGTACTCACCCCCAGATCTCGGCAGCGCTGCACCGAGTTCAGCGTAGGTCATGGCGCCACACACGGCAATTAAGCCACCCACCGCCCAAAGCATTAACAGCGCAAAGCCAGATTGAATGTCGAGAAGCTGAAACCCGAGGCTGGTGAACACGCCAGTGCCAACCATATTGGCGACGACGACGGCGGTAACAGTGGTAAAGCGGAACTTGTCTGCGGCCATGAAGGGGTCTGTCTCGTAGGCTAAATCTAAGCTACAGCAGTGGCTTGCAGCAGTGTTGGTGTTTCGACGGCCCGTATTATCGCGTTCCCGACGCGGCTAGTCCATCGCTCATATGGGCTGCAAGAGGTGACAAAAATGATTTGATCTGATTGCAAAAATTCGGATAATGCGCGCTCTAACTATCTGAAACCGAGAATTAAATTTTTATAACTCAAAAAATAGTAGTCAATATCAGTTCGATATAGAAGTATTTTTAATCTAGTGAACAAATCAATAAAGGAAGCTAGCAACGAATCTTTAACCCACGCCAAGTGAAATACCCAAATCGGCAACTCAGTGAAGAAATCGATGACGCGCTATCCACTCGAATCTACAAAGGAATAACTATGATTACTTTTAGCAAAAGGCCATTGGCGGCCAGTGTCGCTAGTGCGATGCTTTTAAGTGCGGCCAGCGCGCCGCTTTTCGCGCAACAAGAGATTGACGAAATCGTCGTTGTTGGCTCTCAAATCCGTGGCGCGCAAATAAGCGATGCGCTTCCCGTATCGATTATGAACGAGCTCGATATCGAAGCATTGGGCGTTAATTCGGGAGACGAGCTTCTCGAGTTTATGGCTGAGCAGGGTCAGAATTTTTTCAGCGAATCAGAAAATATCTCGGGCGGCGTAAACTCTGCCCGCGGCGATATCGGTGCGTTTAACCTGCGTAATTTGGGCACAGGAAACACGCTGGTGTTGTTAAATGGACGCCGGGTTGTGAACTCTGCGGCCTATCAAACCGAATCGGTAGGCGGCAGCTTCGTGCCGGTTAATACAGTTAACGTCCAGTCTATTCCCGTGACGGGCCTGCGCCGAACCGAAGTGCTTCGCGAAGGCGCTTCGGCGATCTACGGTGCAGATGCAGTCGCCGGCGTTGTTAACTATGTCATGAAGAACGACTTCGATGGGCTTAATGTCAGCCTCCGTGCGGACAGCTACGAAAGCATCGGCCGCGACGATGAACGTCTCACGGTGGAGTGGGGTACTAATTTTAATCAGGAGCGCACGAACGTCGGCGCGAGTTTCAATTTCTTTCAGCGCGATCGTGTTAATTCACAAGATGACCCGCGCTGGGCCAACAGTGATTTCCGTGACCGCGTGGGCGACAATGAATTCAACACGACCGTGTTTCGCAACGATAGCGCTAATTCGGGTTATGGGCAGTACGATGTTCGCCCAAGTGTATCGCGCAATGGCCTTCGTAACGTTATTACCGACAGCGCTGGCGAATTCGAAACCTACCCCCTCGGCGACAGCCGCTGTGAATACACCATCAACGATGAGGTCTGTGGCGCTGTCGATGGGCAGGGCACCTATCGCTATAACCTAAACGACAATCGTGACCTTTACTCCGAACTCGAACGCAGTAATCTCTATACGTATTTAAACCATGATTTCGACAATGGCATGGAAGGCTTTGGCGAGTTCAGCTGGTATAACTCAGATACCAACACTACGCGCCATCCTTCATCTCGTTCGAGCGCCGTCGCGAAGTTCCGTATGGCGGGCGACGCCTATTACAATCCACTCGGTTCTTGCACGTCGCCCAACCGTCTGCCTGATAGCGTTATCGGCACCGGCGTATCTTGCGATGGGCTGCAACTCGAACTAGATAATTACCGCTTTACTCAAGTACCACGTATCGTCGATGTGTCTGGCGATACCTATCGCTTGCTCGCCGGACTGCGCGGCGAGGTGGGCAGCTGGTTCTGGGAAGGTGCATACACTTGGTCGCGCGCCGACCGCGAGGACATCACCCGCAATCGTGTCAGTAATCAGCTCATGACCGAAGCATTAAACGACCCAACCTCTGCTGGTTTCAACCCGTTCGCGCCAACTACTGGCAGCAATATCGAACGCACATTAGTCGATGTAGTTCGAAAGAATGAACAAGATTTATCGATGCTCGACTTTAAGATATCGAGCGGCGAAGTCTTTGATCTACCTGCCGGCTCTGTAGGGATGGTTGTTGGTTTCGAATACCGAGATGAATCTTTCATCGACGATCGCGATCCGCGCCTAGATGGCACGATAAAGTTTACCGACGTCTCAGGAACGACTTTTCCCTATATTTCTGACGTCGCGAACTCAAGTCCTACCGCAGACAGTCGCGGCGATCGTCAAGTTACGTCGCTGTATGCCGAGCTGCAAATTCCAGTTCTGAGCAATCTCGATGTTCAGCTCGCTGCACGCTACGAAGATTTTTCGGATATCGGAAGCACAACCGTTAGTAAAGTAGCCTTTGGCTATCGACCTTTCGAGCCGGTGTTGATTCGAGGCTCTTGGTCCGAAGCATTCCGCGCACCGAATCTCGTCACAATAAACGAGGCGCTAGTGGCCCGTTCGAATACACGTAATGACTTTGGTTGCTTGGTCGTCGATCCTGACGAGACGGTACTCGATTGTAATTACGGCATGCAGCGTACAGCCGGAGGTAGTCGATCACTTAGGCCCGAGACCTCAGACAACTATTCACTGGGCGTCGTGCTCGAGCCAGTCGAAGGGCTGACGATTACTTACGATAAGTGGTCGATCGAAAAATCAGACACGATTGGCTTATTCGGCGAAGAGAATCACATCGCACTTGATCTGCTACGACGTTTGAGTGCAGGTACGAGCAACTGTTCTGCGGTTACAACCAATCCTGCAGTCATTCGTGATAACGATATCCCAACTGATTCTTTGCCACTATTCGCAGCGGCAGGACTCTGCCCCTTTGGTGAGGTTGCTCGGGTTGACGACAACTACACCAACCTCGATAAGCGAGTTGTAGAAGGCACAGATATTGGCGTCTATTACGACGTAGAAACTGAACTCGGCGAGTTCGGCTTCCGCTATGTTGGCACGTTTATGGACAAATATGATCAAGAGGCAGGCGGTCAAGCAGCAGAGCTTGTGGCAGCTCAGGCGTCGGGCACATTGCCTGCCTCGGTGCCTGTTGTTGGCTTTGCGAGTCTGATTGGTCAGAATGGCAATCCAGAGCGCAAAGACACCGTGCGTGCGAGCTGGAGCAAAGGCGATTGGGCAGTTCGTATGACCGGCCTTCGCTACGGCGATTTTGTCCAGCTGCTCTCTAACGGGCAGGTCTTCCCAATTCCTGAGATGACCACGTTCAACCTGTCAGTCGATTACAATTTCGACATGATCGGCGATATCGATAGCCGCATTCGTTTCGGTATGAATAACTTACAGGACGAGCGCGCGCCGCTAGCAGATGATTCGTTTGGCTATTTTGCAGACCAACATCGCGACCTCGGTCGCTACTACTATGTAGACCTGCGCTTGCGCCTGCTATAGTCTCAGACACGAAGTCAGCGCTAGATGAGAGGGAGCCTGCGGGCTCCTTTTTTTATGCAAGACTATTTGTTGCAACTGCCTATTGTGATTTTTAAAGGCTGCTTATGTTACTAAGGTTAGGAAGGTTAGGAAGGTTAGGAAGGTTAAGAAGGAGAAGCCAAATTATGTCCATCTCAAAGCGGCCATCTCACTCGGGCAAGTTACCGAGCTCTAACGTCAGTTGGCGCGCATTTGAGTTGTTGCTGAAAGCGGCAGCGATGTCTATCGCCTTGTCGAGTGGATCGGCGCTAGCTGATTTCTGTGAATCTGACATCGCGCTAATTGATTCAAATTTTAGTGGTGGCAATCTTGGCGTCTGCGAATTTACCACGCCCACCTCGGTGAGCTTTACCATCACTCCCGAAGACGCACCTCCGATCAATCCGAGTGCGTGGTACTCGTTTCGGTTAAGCCCTAAGAAGAACGAAGCGCTTCAGCTCAGCCTAACTTTTGTCGATGGCCATGCGCGCTATTGGCCAAAGGTAAGCACCGATGGCACAACGTGGCAGCGTCTTGACGATTCGCAGGTAAGCATAAGCGAAGACCGCAGCATACTGACGATTACACTCGAGAGGCGCAGTGATCCGCTTTTCATCTCTGCACAGGAGTTGCTGGTTAATGATGATTATGAGCAATGGATGCGCAGCCTTGCTGCACATCCCGAAGTAGGTAGTCGCACGCTGGGCCGAAGTATCCAGGGCCGGCCGATTCAGGCGTTAATTACTGAACAAAAGCCTGAAGTGGTCTATCTCTTTGGGCGTCAACATCCACCCGAAATCACTGGCGGACTTGCGATGCAAAGTTTCGTAGGCGAACTGTTCGGTGATAGCGATTTAGCTAATGAATTTCGCGCGCGATTTATGCTGGTGCTAGTGCCGCTGATCAATCCCGATGGCGTCGACGCAGGTCATTGGCGACACAATATGGGTGGCCGTGATCTCAATCGCGACTGGGGACCATTTACACAGCCCGAGATTCAGAGCATCAAGCGCTTAATAGACGAGATCGATGAAGCGGGTATAGCGCCTAAGTTGATGCTCGATTTTCATTCAACGCAGCGCAGTCGATTCTATACACAGATGCCCGAGGATTTTGACGAGGAAATAGATTTCGCTCGCGACTGGTTAGACCGCGCGCGCCTCCGCATGCCCGATTTCGATTTTCTCTATGATCCCCGCAAGCCCTCTGGGCAAGAAAACACCAAAAATTACTTCTATTCGACTTACCATATTCCGGCGATTACTTACGAAATCGGAGACGAAGTTGTTCGCGGGGACATCAGTAGAACCTCGCCTATTTTTGCACAAGAGATGATGCGTGTGATGCTCGAGCGTGAATAGAAGAATGCTTAAAAAGAATAAAAATCAGAGGAATTGGAGCCGCTTTATGAATAATTTTAAACATTGGGTGTTTGCAGGCGTCGTTGCTTGTTTAGTCACACCAGTTCTTTTGGCTCAACCGATAAAAATCAAAAAATTGGACGATCCCGCGCCTGCTCAAGTGCTTTTCGTAGGTAACAGCTATTTCTACTACAACGACAGTTTGCACAATCATGTAAATAGACTGGTGCAAGCTCACGACAAAGGCCTTGCCGAACGCATCGCTTATAAATCAGCAACGATTGGAGGTGCAGCCCTAAACCACCATGATGTGGCCGGACACCTAGAGCTTGGACGATTGGGCTTAGAGCAGCCTTTCGATCTTGTCATTCTTCAAGGCGGCAGCGGCGAGCCACTGCGCGAATCACGCCGCCGTATATTCACCGAGACTGCGCGGCGGCACAGCGCGGCAATACGCGAGACGGGTGCCGAGGTGGCGCTCTATATGACACCCGCTTATTCTGATGTGCACTCGCGCTATGATCCAGATATGATCGATAAAATTGCATCACTGTATATAGAGACTGCGAATGAGATCGGTGCGCTAGTGATCCCCGTTGGCCTTGCCTTCGAAGAAGCCTATAAGCGCAAGCCAGATATGATTCTGCATAAATTTTTTGACGGCAGCCATCCCGAATTGGAGGGCACTTATCTCGCGGCGTGTGTGGTTTTCGCGTCTCTTTATAACGAGTCGCCAGTCGGGAATAGCTATACCTATTTTGGTGAGATAAGCGCAGAAGATGCAGCGTTTCTGCAGCAGGTTGCTCAGGATGTGGTTGCCGATTTTTTCAAGCGCTAGAAACTAACAAGATTTAACTACTACAAGGGCTAAACATGAAGACAAAAATAACCGAATTATTCAATATCGAGCACCCGATTATTCAGGGTGGCATGCATTACGTTGGCTTCGCCGAACTCGCAGCTGCCGTGTCGGAGGCAGGTGGTCTTGGAATAATTACCGGGCTAACGCAAAAAACGCCTGAGTTGCTAGCGCAAGAAATCGCTAAAGCTCGTGCATTAACTAATAAGCCCATCGGTGTAAATCTGACCTTTCTGCCCTCGCTAAGCACGCCCGACTATCCTGGCTATGTAAAGGCGATTATCGAAGGTGGCGTCACAGTAGTGGAAACAGCGGGGCGAAATCCTGCCCAAGTAATGCCAGCGCTCAAAGAAGCCGGAATAAAAGTAATTCACAAATGCACCTCGGTGCGGCACGCACTCAAGGCCCAGGAAATTGGTTGCGATGCGGTCTCTGTAGACGGCTTCGAGTGCGGCGGTCATCCCGGAGAGGACGATATTCCTAATATGATTCTGCTTCCGCGCGCTGCAGACGAACTCGACATTCCTTTTGTTGCCTCTGGCGGCCAGGCCGATGCTCGCTCACTCGTCGCGTCACTGTCGATGGGCGCCGAAGGCATTAATATGGGTACGCGGTTCATAGCCACTAAAGAAGCGCCTGTGCATGACAATGTGAAGCAAGCAATCGTCAATGCGTCGGAGCTTGATACGCGCCTAATTATGCGTCCACTACGCAATACCGAACGCGTATTAAATAACGAAGCTGTTGAACGCCTTATGGCAAAAGAGAAAGCGCTAGGTGACGCAATCAAGTTCGAGGACATTCACGGAGAAGTGGCGGGCGTCTATCCACGCATCATGCTCGAAGGCGACATGGAAATTGGTGCTTGGTCATGCGGTATGGTGGCAGGCCTCATCCATGACGTGCCGACCTGTAAGGAATTAGTCGATAGGATTATGTCTGAGGCTGACGCGATTATCAGTCAGCGTTTAGCAGGCATCCTCAACGGATAGATGCGCTCATACAAGCGCCTATCGAGCAGTAAATAGCCTCCGGGGTTTCAAAGCCCCGTAGGTTGCAGAGCCCCGCTAGGTTGCAGAGCCCCGCTGGGTTTAAAACGCCCAGCCGGCTTAGAAATTCCACTGTGTGCGCAGCGTGAAGATATCCATGTCTTGTGCAAACATGCGTATCGTATTTGATTCGTCGGTATCGAGTACGCGTGACCAATCGGCCATGATCCGAACGCTGCGATTAGGATACCAATTGAGGGCGATTGAAAGAGCATCTTCCGTTCCGCCCATGACATTCCCATCGTTTAAATCGATTGCAGCGTAACGAGCAGCGATTTCCCAAGCGCCAATGCCACCATTCGCCCAATCGAAGCTTTTCGCAGGGCGCAAGCCTTTAAATTCTCCCGAGCTCATACTGTAACGTGATGCACGGCTTTCACCGGTCAAGCTCCATGCGGCGGCCGCGTGCCAGCCCGAAAACTCAAGGTCTGGTGCTGCTGTGCGTCCAACTTGAGTCGTTGTATGTTCTGCGAAAACATAAAGAGGCCCCCAAACGGCAGCCATCTCGGGGCCAAAGAGCGTGGCTGATTCAGCATCATTCAATGCACCGGTGTTAACAATGCTTAAGCCAGAAAAATCGGTAGTTTTGTCTTTGATCTGCATTGTGGGTGTAGCGATGTCGACTTCGCGATAAGAGCCGCGAACACCTAAATGCAGAATGCGTTCGTCTTCTATAATCGGAGAATAGACTAGCCGCCCCGATGTGCCCCAGCCTTCGTCTCCGGAAGTGTCGCTATTGCTCATGGCGTCGCCGAATATGCCTGCAGCAACGAACCAGTTCGCGCCGCTGTTCTCATAGCGAGCGCCGATCGCGCGATCGGTAAAGGTCGCCACGAGGTAGTTGTCTGCGCTTCGCTCAACGAAGGGGATATCGTTAGAGCTCATCTCGAGTGAAAGGCTGTATGGCTGCTTTTGGTGTCCAACATACAGAGATGCCCCACTGTCTGTTTCGTAGCCCAGTTTGATGTCCTTTATCGCCACCTTGTTTTTCGCATAATCGAACTCTGCGGCATAGCCCCAGTTATTATCGAACACGCCATCGATTTCGATGCGGCCGCGTCGAACTTGACTGCCGCTTATGGGGTCTTTGCCTATGCGCGAGTCAAATGAGTGATCGATGTAATCTAAGTGCAATCGTCCGCCAATTTCTACTTCGTAGGCACCGTCGGCGGATTTGACATTGAGTCCGCTGCCATTCGCGAAACCAATGTTTACAACGTCGGCTTCCTCTAACGCTTCTTTGCTAAGCAGCTCGTTGTATTGAGCTTGGTCGATTGCGCCATTGCTCAGCAGAATATCGAGGAGCGCTTGGTCTGCAGCCATTGCGGGAGATGCGATCAGAGCTATTGCAGCGCTCAGGGCGATTGACGCGACAACTGACGAGTCGATTAAAGAGCTAACAGCAGCGTTAGTTGACGTAGTAGTCGAGGAACTGAGTAATCGAATCTTGTGTGTCATTGCGTGCATATCTCCGCGTAAGTAATTTTGGTCGAGCGCCCTATCGCAAGAGAAGGCCTGCGAACTTAATAACAGCATTCTATTACCGAAATATTACAGGTTCATGACAATGTGACAGTTAAGTCACTAAATTGACCAAATACGGAAATATTTAAAGACGGAACAGGAAATCGTGTGTTGATAGGATAGGGGAAAAAATGAAGCAGCAGAGCGATGTCCAAGAGAGGAGCGCCGGTGATCAGCGCATTTTTTGAGTGGCGCAGCGGAAGGTGCCTACCTTGAATCCGCGCAGCTTCGCGTGTTTGGTTTTTCGCGCCGTGACGCGCTCGCGCCACATTCGGAAGGAGGAGGGCTTCATTTCGAGCCGCATAAGCTTGATGACTTCCGGCTCTTTGAGTCCGTAAGACGCCTCTATCGCCTCGAAAGGCGTGCGGTCTTCCCATGCCATTTCGATGACGCGGCTAATATCGCTCGGACTCATTCTTCACCCTCATATTCTTTCAGCGCAATCTGGGCGGCTTAGAAAGACTGCTCCGAAGCGCCTAGATCTCAACCGCAACCTTATAAGTTGGGTCTTCGATAATATTTACATCGATGATCTTTTCGGCATTTTTGAGCAACTTTAGGCAATCGGGGCTCAGATGCCTAAGATGTAACTCTTTGCCTGCTCGTGTGTAGCGCTCGGTAATTTTGTTAAGCGCCTCGATACCCGACATATCATTTACGCGGCTTTCGCGAAAATCGATTATTACGACATCGGGATCAGTGGCGATATCGAACTTCTCAGCAAAAGCCTGCACTGAACCGAAGAACAGCGGGCCATAGATTTCGTAGTGTTTCGTGCCGTCTTCATCAACGTATTTGCGTGCTCGGATGCGCTTCGCGTTTTCCCATGCGAACACGAGCGCCGAGATGATGACGCCGATAAGCACCGCAAGCGCTAGGTTGTGCAGTAGCACGGTAATGCCAGCGACTAAAAAGCCGACGAGGTTGTCGCGAGTTGGCATCCTGCCGATCGCCCTGATACTCGCCCATTCGAAGGTGCCAATGGCGACCATAATCATTAGCCCCGTTAGGGCAGCGATCGGCATTTTCTCAATGTATTCGGCGCCAAACATGATGAACACAAGCAGCATAACTGAGGCGACGATGCCTGACAGGCGGGCGCGAGCGCCGGAAGAAATGTTGATGAGGCTTTGACCGATCATGGCGCAGCCACCCATGCCTGAGAAGAACCCCGTAACGACATTAGCCAGACCCTGCGCCATCGCCTCTTTATTACTCTTGCCGCGTGTCTCGGTTATCTCATCGATGAGGTTTAGTGTGAGCAGGCTCTCGATAAGGCCAACCCCGGCAACGATAAACGCATAGGGGAAAATAATGCTGAGTGTCTCGAGGGTAAAAGGCACTTCGGGAATATGGAAGGGCGGGAAGCCGCCTTTGATCGAGCTAATGTCGCCGACATTACGCGTGTCGATATCCAGGCCCAGCACGATAGCGCTAACCACCAAGATCGCCATGAGCGACGCAGGCACTGCCTTGGTGAGCCTAGGCAGACCCCAGATAATCAGCATAGTGAGGAAAACGAGGCCAAGCATCACGTTAAGCTGATCGCCAATCATCCAGCCCAACTCGCCGTTTTCGCCAGCGACTTTAAATGAAGCTAGCTGCGCTAGAAAAATTACGATAGCCAGGCCGTTAACGAAGCCAAACATCACCGAATGCGGCACGAGGCGAATGAATTTGCCTAATTTGAGTGCCCCTGCAAGCATCTGAATCATGCCTGCCAGCACTACTGTAGCGAAGATGTATTCGACGCCATGGCTTTGGGCAAGGCTTACTATCACCACTGCCACCGCACCCGTTGCACCTGAAATCATGCCTGGCCGACCACCAAAGAGCGACGTAATCAGGCCTATGCTAAACGCAGCATAAAGCCCCGTGAGCGGTGATAGGCCCGCTATAAGCGCAAAAGCAATTGCTTCGGGCACCAGCGCCAATGACACAGTGAGTCCAGACAGGATTTCGGTCACATAGTTTATGTGCTTAGAGCGGTCGTAGAGGTTTAGCAGGTTTTTCATAGGTTTAAGGTCAACATTAGGAAAACGCAAAAGGCGCGCACTCTACAGGAAAGGGCGCCTAATGAGAAGGGAAGGGTGGTTTTGGTACTGAGTGGAAAGAGGCTGCGTGGCGTCTAGAGCGGCAGCCGAAGGCCTTCTGCCGCGATGTGGTAGCCTGCGTCGATCACGCGAAGGCTCTCAGAGCTTTTAAGGTCTAATAGCGGATTCGTGTGGTTGAAGTGGATAAACCAGACTTTGCCGCGTTCCTTGGCAGGTAAATCAGAGAACAAAGCCATCGACTCCGCGACGAAAGGGTGGGGGATCTGAGACATGTCCCGATTGCCGAGCTCGCCGTCGGCGAAGAAAGTCGCGTCTAGCAGCGCGTAGTCTACTGTCTCAAGCAATGCGGCGATGTCTTTATCCCAATCGGCCCACTTATTAATGTCGGGTATAAAGAGAGCACTTTTATTGGGCCCTTCAATGCGATAACCGACTGTCTCGGAAAACTCATCACGATGAGGAACCAGCATTGGGGTCACCGAGAGGGAAGTTGTAAGCGCGACGGGCTGGTTATCTCCTAGCGGCATAAGCGCTACGTTATTAAGCGCGACAAGTTGGCTCCATGGGCCATTATTGCGCAGATACGATGACATCAATGGCATCGCATAAACGGGTAGCCCCTGCGCATTCATTGCTTCACGGCCAAAATGCATTAATCCTGCATAGTGACCAATATGCGCATGAGTTAGAAAGACTCCATCGAGGCCAGTGCGGGTAGTCGGAGCCTCCTTTTGGAGCGCATAAAGCTGTTCGGGGAGGTGCGGCGTCGCTTCGAATAAGTAGCTGAGGCTCTGTGCAGGGTCGATTAACGCGAGCGATGTGGCAGTGCGACGTTGCAAAGGGTTTTCCCACCCCGGCATACAATGCGGCTGATAGCAGCCAACCTGCGGGTAGCCGGCGTCTTGTGCGACGCCAAGTATGAAGAGATAAGGTGTCTCTTGTGCCGACATTGTCTCTTGTGCCGATACGAGGGCACTGACAACGAGGCTATAGGCCATTAAAAATAGTGAAATAATAAGTTTTCTCATCGGACTGGCTCGTTGTCTTGTCGATCTATAAATGAAATTCCGTCTAGCTGTGCGGAGATTTTTGGCGGTGGCACAATAGCCAAATGATCGAGTATCGACGGGAGTATGTCGACAATCCCTGGCAGATTCTCAAAATTACTATTAAGCCTCTGACTGTTAGTCGCTATCCAGGTTGTGCGCTCGCGTAGGCTCTGGCCGCCATGAGATTTACCGGTTGCTTCATCCCTTCCGTGATCGGTCGTGACGACAACTAGCCAATCTTCGTCGTGTGTCTTCTGCCTGTGTTGAACCGCCTGCCATATTTTACCGACATTGGCATCCATAATAGCTACCGCCGCCGTGAGTTCATCGCCCTCGCCGTAAATATGGCCGATGTCATCGGTATATTCCAAATAGACCCAAGAAAGCTCAGGGCCAACATCGCGAAGATAGTGTGCAGCCTCAGTGCTCACCGCGTTATCGATAGCGCGGATAAACTCTCGCGCCTCGTCATGGGGGAAGCGCGCTTCGTCTAGCTCGAGCCCATCGAAGGTGTAGTCTAGCTTGCTGCCACCAGCCTCGGGTAAACCGTCACCAACAAGACGTGTTCGATTGTCCTGCCAAGTTGAGAAAAGGGCAGTGCTGATGTCAGGATTCTGATGACGTGCTATGCGAAAAATATCCCAGTAGGAATAATTAGGGTTCTCTATTCGGTTTGTATACACATTGTGCTTATTCGCCCAAGTGCCCGTGAGCAAGCTGTTATAGCCAACGGCTGATACCGTTGGGCTCTGAGTCATGCCCCCAATTTCACCGCCAACATAAGACCGCGTGTAGCCATGACTCCCTGCAATTGAGTCAAGATTCGGTGTTTGTAAGCTTTCTATAATATCTGCGGGAATTCCATCGACGATGATGAAAATTGCTTTAGGAATTCTAGTCGAGGTTTCTATCAGCAGGTGGCAGTTTGTAAGCGCAAATACTAAAGCTGACGCGCACAGTATTTTGCAAATAGACAGTCGAACTAGCCCGCTTCCGCACATAAGTACCCCTTGGCAATACTGTTAGTAAAGTGTGAGTCGACTTTGTGCGTGGTTTCGAACAATTTTCCCCGCAATCTAGCTCATTCTGTTAGACTCGGTTGAGATGAGGAACATCATCTCGACCCACAAGTTCTGCCCATGATGCAGATCATTCTCTCATGCGCTGTCGTCGCTGTGCTAGTCATCTCGCTAGTCCTACTCGTCCGCTGCGGACGCCTCATTCTGACAGGGCGGACTCCAACACGATTTTTCGCTTTCTTCGCTATTCTGTTTACGTCCGGCCTCGATGTTGGTCTGATTATGTTCCCGCTAACTGAGTTCCCGATTTACGAAACGAGGAAAATTTATGGATTCACCAATCCGATAGCGATCGAATTTGGTTTCTGGGGATTTTATATTTGGCTTTTTTACTTTCTCACTACGTTTTATTTTTGCTTAGTTGAGCCGCGCTTAAAAATATTCGAAATACCCTGGGTGAAAAAAGTAAACAACGCAACCATAATTGCAACGTGTGCATTTACCGGCTATCTGTTTCTCCAATATTTGCCTGATTATGTTTTAGGTATCTCTCCTTTTTATACATTCACTTTTGTAGGATTAGTAGTGCTGGCTGCTGTCATCTCGAGTACGGATATTCGCTATCTTAAAATACTGAGTTTAGCTTCTACGTGGCTTTTCTTTGCGCTTATTATTGCGATGTGGGCGTTCGGCGGTCTTGGTTTGTCAGGCCTCGCGACTAACATGGCTCAGTTGGGGGGTTATTTTAGCAATATTCATCGCTTTATATTTCCGCTTTCTGATTATCACGCCTTCTACTTATTCTGGTGGTTCGCTTGGAGCATTATGATAGGCCAGTTTGTATCTCGCTTTGTCGGTGGGCTACGTACATGGCAACTATTGCTTGCCCTTTTGCTTATTCCTTCCATTCCGATCGCACTGTGGTTTTCGGTGTTGTTTGGTGTCTATGAGCAAGGGCTAGAAATTACTGGCTATATGAATGTGCTGATGGTTCTGGTGGGCACTATTTTCGTGACCAATTCGCTGGACTCGCTGACGCGATTGTATTCGGAAAATTTGCATCTAACGGTAAGCCGACTCGGAATGAAAAAGTACATCTTAGGCCACTGGGCGCTTCTTTACAGTCTTATATTGCTTTATCAATTCACGCCATTGCAGATCGAATGGATAGGATTGGTAGTTATCTTTTTATACGCCGCCGTTGCGGGATTAACCTATCGACGCAGGCACGCCCTTGCCGCGTCTTTTAAAGCTTGAGAGGAAATAGCGTGAAAGAGTTTGATTACATCATCGTAGGTGCCGGCTCGGCTGGTTGTGTTCTGGCCAATAGACTCTCCGCTAATCCAGAAAACCGAGTATTGCTTCTTGAGGCAGGTGGCAGCGACAAAAATATTTTTGTGCAAATGCCCACTGCACTGGCTTATCCGATGGCATCCGATCGATTCAATTGGGGCTATCACTCAGCGCCTGAGCCGGAGCTAGACGGAAGACGAATAAGTTGCCCTCGAGGGAAGGGACTTGGCGGCACGTCCTCCATCAACGGCATGGTTTATGTGCGCGGCAATCCGCAGGACTTCGAAGAATGGGAGGCGTCTGGTGCCGAAGGCTGGGGCTATAAAGATTGCCTTCCTTATTTTAAAAAAGCTGAGACCTGGGTAAAAGGCGGTGATGATTTTCGAGGTGGCGACGGTCCGCTCGGTGTTTGCGCAGGTAATGATATGAAACTTAACCCGCTCTATCGTGCGTTTATCGATGCAGGCGTCGATGCCGGATACCCAGAGACAAAAGATTATAACGGCGAGCATCAAGAGGGGTTTGGGCCGATGCATATGACCGTTCGTGACGGGGTTCGTGAGTCTACGTCGCGTGCTTACTTACACCCAGTGCTCAACCGCCCTAATCTCACACTAATCACCAAGGCGCTTGCAAAGACTATCGAATTCGATGGACCAAAGGCGATAGGAATCAATACAGAGATTGGCGGCAAGGCTGAGACTTTCTATGCGGGGAAAGAACTGCTCATCGCGACGGGGGCTATAGCGTCTCCCGCGCTGTTGCAGCGCTCGGGTATCGGGGCGCAAGAGGAATTGGCTGATGTCGGTATTCAACAGAAGTTGGAGCTACCTGGGGTTGGCAAAAATCTTCAAGACCATTTGGAGGTCTATTTCCAGTTCTGGTGTAAGCAGCCGGTAAGCCTAAATTCCAAACTCGGACTTATCAGCAAAGGCATTATTGGCGCTAAGTGGCTCCTTACTAAAAAAGGGCTTGGCGCGACTAATCATTTCGAGTCCTGTGCATTTATTCGGTCATCGAGTGGTCTTAAGGCGCCCGATATTCAATACCATTTTCTGCCTGCCGCTATGCGATATGACGGCACTCCGTCTATTTCGGGGCATGGATTTCAGGTTCATGTGGGTCCTAATAAGCCTAAGAGTCGCGGACGCGTGAAAATCACCTCTGCAGATGCCACTGCCGCGCCGAGCATCTTGTTTAACTATTACCAAGAGCAAGAAGACCGAGAGGCGTGGCGGCAGTGCATTAGATTGACGCGAGAAATTATCAATCAGCCTGCGATGGACAATTATCGAGGAGATGAAATTCAGCCGGGAATCGATATTACTAGCGACGCAGAAATAGATGCGTGGGTAAAAGATAATGTGGAGAGCGCCTATCACCCCGCAGGTACGTGTAAAATGGGGAAGCAAAGCGATCTAATGAGCGTAGTTGATACCGAGTGTCGTGTGCATGGTATCGAGAATCTGCGGGTAATCGATGCCTCGGTATTTCCGACGCTTCCCAACGGCAATATCAATGCGCCGGTTATTATGGTTGCAGAGAAAATGGCTGACGTGATACTGGGCAAACCAGCATTACCCGCTGCTAATATCGAGTTAAAACTTCCGGAGCAGTGGGAGACGAAGCAGAGAACAGGCGTCCCGCTTCGAGTTAGCTAAGCGTACTCAGTGCGCTTGTTGCTTCGTGTGATGCGTGTCCTTTCCATACCTCTGAAATAAGGTTCAGTAAGATTTATCAAATTTGATAGTTATAAAAACCATGCGCATCAGTTAATACTTCCTTAAGTTAACAATGTTTTGATGGCTCTCATAATAGTGTATCTGTATCGATACTATTTTTAGAGTTAACTAAGAGGCATGCTTATGAAACTATCAACACTATTTTCACGCCCCATTTTATTGCTAATTGCCATGGGCTGCTCTGTAGCCGCCAAGGCAGATAGTTTTGATTCAACTACTGGGGTACTAAAACTAAATCTTGTGACAGCAGGTTCCGCTAAATACACCGTGCAGTTACGTCTTGAAGATGACGGAAGACTAAAACTTATTAGCGCTGTCCCAGCTGTTTATACAAAGAGCACCTTTAGCACTTATGACTCAATTAGTGGGAGACTAAACACTACTGTAGTAGATTTTGATGGCCAGGATTACCGTGGGATTTTTGAATTAGATGCCACTGGCAGCTATTTTTCTCTTTTGAGTGCCCGAACTGGAATAGATACTGACGGCGATGGATTATTTGACGATGACGAAGGCGTTGATGATGTCGATGGTGATGGTTTAGCAAACTACTTAGACTCTGATTCAGACGGCGACGGCATAGAGGATTATATAGAGGGAGACCGTGACAGTGATCGTGATGGGATCATTGATAGTTTAGACACAGATTCCGATGGTGATGGTATTTTCGACGTATCTGAAGGGGTGCTGGATAACGACAGCGATGGCATCGCTAATTACGTTGATCTCGATTCTGATGGTGATGGTGAAAAGATGTCGATGATCATGATTGAAACGGTGATGGGAAATCTGATGACCTAGATACAGATGGCGATGGTATATCGGATAGAGAAGATTTCGATGATGATAATGATGGCATACAAGATAGCCGTGATTTTGATGTGGATGGAGATGGAATTATTGATGGTAGTGATGCGGACAGCGACCGCATACCCGATGCGCTCGAAGGGATCGTAGATTCTGATTTGGATGGAATTCTTGATTATCTAGACGATGATGATGATGCGGACGGAATTCCAGACCTGCTTGACGACGATAGCGACGGAAACGGATTCTTAGATACCAGAGATTCGGACTCAGATGGAATTACTGATGACCTCGATTATGATGATGACAATGACGGAATTTATGATTCCGACGACGACGATATAGACGGTGACGGTGATATCGATAATCCGGATTCGGACAGTGACGGTGTTAGGGATTCGAAGGACTCTGATGACTAGAGTCAGATTCTATGACCTTGGCGCAGCTTTTGCTCAGTGATATGAATCATTATGTGGATTCTGGGAGTTGAAGAGAAATTCCCGTCTCTTAAGAATTCTTTAAGGAACCGCTGCTAGCATAGGGTCAAATAAATTTAGAGGAGTACATTAAATGGAAGCCATGATTAACCTTTTAGCGAAATACTTCGGTATTGATCCGGCTATCTTATTTGCAGCAGTGGCCAACGTGGAATCCACAGCACCTTCGAGCACCTCGGTCTACGTTGGCGATAAAGACGGTGAATACGATGAGTCAGACGACTATGCGAGCGGGATTTACGTCGATGACAACGATCATGACGAGTCAAATGAGTATGTCAATGGTGTGTATGTCGGCCATAACGACAGCGATCACGATGAGCCGAACGAGTATGTAAACGGCGTCTACGCTGCCGACAACGACCATGACGAGTCAAACGAGTATGTTAATGGCGTTTATGTTGGCGATAACGACGACAATGGCCATGACGACTCGAGCGAGTATGTAAACGTTGTTTACGGCGGTTCTGCGGTTGTGCGATCCAGCGCCGGTTACTCTGAGATATCTGACGACCGTAATGACCAATATCGATTTGAGTTGAAGGGCTCTGAGCTAGCAGATGGTGATTTGGTAGATGCTGGCGAGCAGATTGTTGCTAAATACGAACTAGGCCGACGAGGTTGGGAGTTCGATCGCCTCGATTCAGATGAGAGCCTTTCTGTACAAGTTTATAGTAACGAAGCATTCATCATTGAAACTGAATACGAAGGCCCTGGTAAAGTTGAGTTCAAGATATTCAGCGATCTCGACGGCGATCAGGTATGGACAGAAGTTGTTGAAGGTGAAGTTTATTCATCATCTACGAGCATAGACCTAGTAGGACTGGTAAACGCAGGTGTGATCGATCCTGCTATGCTGCTTGGATAACTAGGTCAGTAAACAAAAAAGGCGGGGTGATAGGCTTAATCACTCCGCCTTTTTTTGTGCGCCATGAAAAGAGAGCAAGACTGAGTAGGTAGCAGTGGCTGAGGGCACAGAAAATCAATCCAGACGTGGAAGTTTGGAAATATAAGTGTGCTACGAGTGTGCTATGGACTACGAACAAGAGTGGAAAGGGGTGGCTATTCAGACAAACAGCAACGATAATTTCGCTGCAGCAAGCACAGTTAAGTTTTCCTTAGCAAAAACCGATATTCAGTACACCAATCCTTTTATAAGGTTGATCTAAAGTGATTTTCCAAAAGAAGTACTCCATATATTTCTATATCTCATTGATTATAATAATTTTATATGGATTATTTGCCTTGTATGTACTTGTTTCGTCTCAATGGGATCAAATCGTCGTGCCTGAGGATGCTTTTGGTGCTGCTTTAGGCAGGCGAGTTCTTACAGCTAGGATCATAGGAGTCGTCACGCTGTTGTCTGGTTTTGCGATGTCACTCTTCTATCCCCAGATATTCGGTCGATTTCTGGTGTTTGCTGTTATTTGGTCTTGGATATCATTCATTGATGACACCATCGCCTTTCAGGAAGGTGTGTTGGAAGCAACGAAAATGGCGGGTGGCTATTTAGTTATTTTTCGCCCCATTTACCTTTTGTTAGGCACATATGTCCTAGTCGAACATTGGATTCGATACGGTGAAAAATTTGAGTGATTCAAAGCAGAACCATTTATCAGAAGAAGAGCTTCTTGAACTCAGTAAGATAAGTTCGGGAAGAAATGTATTTATGTCGAGATTCGTTGAGCAGAATCTTATTTTCCGTAGCGCTAGTATTTTTCTTGCTCTCACGGCAGTCCTTGTATTCGTTTTCTCTCCATTCGTGTATGTATCTGAAATAGACCCAACTGACATTGTTGCTCAATCCTATCGTGTTCTCTTAAGAGTTCGGCTATTCATAATAATTGCGTTCGCGATTGGCTTAGTTGTCAGTTTCTATGATGGAAGAATATTTAGAGGTTTCCTTTTAACCCTTATTATAGTGGTAAGTTACTACTCGATAGACATGTACTATTTTTATAACGAGTATTTAAGCCAGTCAGATATTGTATTTCAGGTGCTTTACTATACAAGGCCGGTCCTGTTCGTTGCGCTAATTCTAATGTACATCAACTACAATAAATCCTGATCACGAGTTTGTAGAACGGGTTTTTAAAAGCTGTGCAGAAATCGGGGCATTGGCGCAGGGGATAATGTTGGTAGTATTGGCCATTAAAGGCAGTCTACTCAGACTTTATCGGGAGGAAAAGTGTGCTACGAGTGTGCTATGGGATTTTCGAGAGAGAGGAAATATAAGCACTTTAACTATCAATAACTTAAAATCAACAAAGATCAATGTACTGCAGGTTGTGCTACAAATTCTCAAATTCCGATTAGATTCACAGCGTTTCGTAGCTTATCTACTGATACATCAATATATCGCTGAGTGGTCGCCAAGTCCCGATGTCTCGCCAACTCTTGTATTACTCGTACTGACACACCCTTCTCAGAAAGATCAGTAATGAATTTCCTGCGACCTGAGTGACTAGAGGCATTGATACCTACATTTGAATAGAGTGTCTTGAACAGTACCTGAAGCGTCTGTGAAGAGAAGTGTCCGCCAGTGCGCTGAGAGTAGATTAGTGGTGATTTGAGAGTCACGAGGCGCTCTGTGTTGCTCTCAAGATACTTCTTAATCTCTTTCTTCACGAATTCTGAGAGATACACACTGTATGCCTTGCTACCTTTCGTCATGTCCTAAGTGAGAGATACTGTCCCCTTGATGTCTCTACAACATGTATGAGAATCTTTAAGGCGATCCTAATATGACACCAAGCCCTAGCTGTTAGGAGCGAGCTCCATAACTTCGATTGAGACGACCTCGAGCATAGACGAGTTTGTGGTCTGAGTTGAGCGCCAGGCACGTGAGAAACGACTTGCAAGAGGGTAGTGACAGCATCAAGCAGTCGCACCCAAAAAGCGGTTTAACTTGGAAATCAAACCATGACGCTATCTGAATATGTGTTAAAGCGAAATGGGATACCTCTCGGTAGCCAAGGGTCATTATTGCAAAACCTCGAAAATTCATTTGGTGCTGAAAGCAATGTGTTGTTTTGGAAATACTGGAACCCAATTTGGGGGTTCTATTTGTCAAAATACATCTATTTACCGCTTAACAGACATCTATCTAAATCAATGTCGTCGATTGTAACTTTTGGGGTAAGCGGTGCACTCCATGACTTAGCAATTGGTTTATTGGGCTTGGGATGGCAATACTTTCTTACGGTTTGGTTTGTGATGATGGGGGCTTTCATGAACATCTCAAAATCTCTAAACATAAGGTATGGCAGTTTCGGTTTTTCTAGCAGAGCGGTTATCAATATATCTTCAATAGCGAGTTGTTTTTTCTTAGCAAAACTTATCATTTGACAACACCATTGGGATTCATAAATCCCAATCTGAATAGCAGATAATTCGTAAAACTATGAAAATTTCTATGTTCTCCAAATCAAAAGATGGCACTGCGCAAGGTGTAGCAAAACAAAGACTTATTGAAAGTCTCGCTACGCCAGATAAAAGGATCATAAATGATCCGTATGCTTGTGAGTTTGTTTTTGATTCCTTCGTCGTAAAGATGATGGGCCACAAATTCTGTGTCTGGCTTTCTCAGAAAATTCTACCAGGTTGGCACGAGCACCTAGTTTCACGCACACGATTCATTGATGAATTGGTTGAAGAGAGTTCGATCAATGAGACCGAGCAATACGTTATCCTTGGTGCTGGTTATGATACCCGGGCTCATCGGCTCAATTTCCGTCATCCCTTCAGAGTGTTCGAAGTAGATCAACTAGAAGTTCAGGAGAGGAAGCGGAAAAAACTGCCAGACGAGTTACTAAATAACGAAAGCATAGTATACGTACCGGTCGATTTCAGCTATCAGTCGGTAAGCAAGCAGCTAGCAGAAAGTGGTTTCAGTAGCAGTAAGTCTACGATTATTACTCTTGAAGGTGTTTCGCAATATATTTCGAAAGAGGATTTTATTGCTCTCGTTCAGGAAATCGATTCACTAACGCAGAATGCGAACGCTACGTTTTTTGTGTCTTATATTGACGAGCTCTTCACCACCAATCCTGAAGAATGTTGCGGAGTAGGCTTTCAAAAAGCCGGGGAGAAATTCGAGTTAGTTAGAGCACTTTCGGCGAAAGCGGGAGAGCCGTGGATTTCTTTTTACGCAGATACTGAGATCGAAAGAATATTCACAACAAACGGATTTTCGATAAAAGGGAATGCTGCTCTCGCTGATCTTAATTCACGCTACTTTACTCCCGTGGGCAGAACGATTCCCGAAAGCCGATTATTCAATCTTGAGCGTTTCGTTGTAGCGGAAAAAAGCTGTAACTAAAGCTAGGGAATTCTCTATCTATAGTGCCAGACGCCACCTTCTACTCTCAGATACATGCTCAGGTTATTCAGTAAATTTTGAGTAGATTTTGCCATAAGAAGAAAATTTACTGGGATCTTAGCGAAAGTCTACTGAAAAAGTGTGCTACGAGTGTGCTATGGGATTTTCGAGAGAGATGAAATATAAACTCCATAACTATCAGTAGGTTATGGTGCCCAGAGGCGGAATCGAACCACCGACACGAGGATTTTCATTAGATGTGTCGTAATTAAGTGTAGTTAGATCAATAGTTTAAAATCAACAAAGGTCAATGTGCTACAGGTTGTGCTACGAGGTCTCAAATTCCGACTAGATTAACAGCATTCCTGAGCTTATCTACTGACACATCAATATATCGCTGAGTAGTCGCCAAGTCTCGATGTCTCGCCAACTCTTGTATTACTCGTACTGACACACCCTTCTCAGAAAGATCAGTAATGAATTTCCTGCGACCTGAGTGACTAGAAGCATTGATACCTACATTTGAATAGAGCGTCTTAAACAGTATCTGAAGCGTCTGTGAAGAGAAGTGACCACCTGTGCGTTGAGAGTAGATTAGAGCTGATTTAAGTGTCACAAGGCGCTCTGTGTTGCTCTCAAGATACTTATGAATCTCTTTCTTCACGAATTCCGAGAGATACACACTGTTAGCAATGCTTCCTTTAGTCATATCCTTAGTCAGAAGCACTGTATCCTTAATATTACCCTCACCATCTACGACATCACCGACTTTGAGAGACGCTATCTCACACGCTCTGAGTCCAACATAGTAGCTGAGAATGATTACAAGACGATTTCGTGCTGAGTGACGAGTGATGCGAGTCGTCTTGAGTAGCTTCTTCACTTGCTCATCTTTGAGTACTGGTGCTTGCTTCATCTTGATTGCTCCGTTCGTCAGCGAAATGTCTGTTATGTATTAAAAACTATGATCAAATAGTACAAAAATACATAACATAAATCAACCTAAGCACCTGATATATATAGCTTTTTATACCATTATGATTTTCTTGCGGTTTCTGCAACATGTATGAGAATTCGTCAAACAATACATAACTGACTTCCACCTCTCGTTGTCCCGAACAAGCTCCAGAGCTTCGTTCTAAGAGATTTTGCGCACAGACGAATGTCTGTGTGTGAATTGAGTGTTAAAACTCGTGAGAAGTGACTGTAGGAAGAGTGGCTTGAACGTTGATAATAGGGTTGCGGACACCAAGTTAAGGTGTAATATTTACAAGCATCAAACTCAGCCAAAAAATATCAGGTTAATCAAAAAATGATAACTAAATGTAAAACAATAAGCGCAGTGTTGGTCTTAATCTTCTCAAACAGTCTAAGCGCACAAACTGCTGAATTCGACACTACTTCAGGTTATCTCACGATACCATTGTTAAAACTGGGTGCTGATGTATACGAGCAAGTACGCTTTCAATACGATGGGGAGCTGGATTTTAATGTAGTCGATTTCGCTAAAAAATCTCAGAGTGATGCAAAAACTAACGCAACTTTTGACGGCGCTACTCTTGACTTGAAATTAGTTAAAGTGGGAGACGCTGCTTATTCAAATCTTGAATTTGCTTTTAAACCGCCTCTGAAATTCTCTATAACTAAAGTTCAGGAACCTCTACTAATTAGTAGAACTTCTCTTGAAAACAGAGAAACTAATGTTTGGATCGACATAAAGAAATTGAGACGTCATTTAAAAACCGAATATATCTCAAAATACAATTCTTTTGCCATAGATTCAAATTCGGGTAGGGTATTTCTAGATATCGATCTTGATGGAGACGACGATCTTTTTATTGCAAGCATATATTGGCCGCATGTGGGGGCATATACTCTAGATGATTATCGATATGAGCCAAGCGAGCTCTGGATAAATGATGGATCTGGTCAATTAGTACAGGACAAGACAGGAATCATCGCTAATTTACCAAATACAAAACACACACGAAAAGTCATAACCGCAGATTTCAATAGTGATTACTACCCAGATATAGTGATTGCGGACCAGGGCTTTGACGCAATCCCTTTCCCGGGCGCTGATCTTAAGATGATAATTTCAAATCTCGATGGAACATATGAAACACGAGTAATAAGTGACGAAGGATTTCATCACGGTGTTTCTGCAGGTGATTTCGATGGAGATGGCGACGTAGATATATTCTCTGTAGCTTCAAACGGAGGCGGATTACTACTGAACGACGGGAAGGGAAATTTCATAGCAGATGAAGATAGTGTCCTAAGAAATTTCAGTCATAAGCAACAATATTATAATACAGTCTCAATTGACTTAGATGAAGATAGCTACGATGACATAGTCGTTTTCGGACATGCTTGGCAGGCGCCAAATACGGTATTGTTTCAAAATCAAAATGGATTTACTTCTGTAAATTTCAATAGCGTCGAAGGCTACGGTGTAGTAAACGACGCTGGTTTCACAGATTTAAACAGTGATGGAGTACTAGACATAATTATATCATCAACAGGAGACAATAAAGAGCTCGGAACCTGGTATAAAGGTAATGCTGTTCATGCGATTCTCATGAATGCTGATCGGACAATTGGTCAGATGATTGAAATCTACAAAGATAATGACTACAGCGAAGATTGGGTACGCTTTATTCGTGTTGATGACCTCAATGGCGATGGCCATGACGATATTTATTCGCAGGATAAAAGCTATAATTTTGTCTTAATAGCAGACGGGTATGGAAATTTCGATAAGAAATATGCTTTCGTGACGCCAGAATTTAGAAGCTCGGATATTGAGTTCGATATAAATAATGATGGATTTGTCGACGCAATAACGACTGAAAGCTATGCGGCGCCTGCGACTATTACTTACGGTTCAGATATCGAATTTGTGGATAAAAACGAGAGATATCTCGAACTAGAAGCTGTCCCAGACTTCCCGAAGACATTCAGATTCGCAGTAGGTGACCTTGATTCAGATGGAAATTCCGACTTGGTGGCGACTGCGACCAACACATCAACTGGATCGAATATCGGTTGTGCTATTGGCGTCTATTTCTTGGTTGGCAAACAACTAAATCAATACAGAACCATTTACTCTGATCAAAACTCGGGGTTTTGTTATGAAGCAAAAGTAGCGGACATTGACTCTGACGGAGACCTAGATATTAGTACGCAAATAAACGGTGGTGCTAAATTGACTCTAATTAACGACGGTGAGGGAAGATTTACATTACTCGAGTAATAGTACCGTTCTGCGTAATAGAAACACATATTCTCTTAAGTTCAGTCCTAAGAAATTTTGAGTACGGATGAGTCTCTGTATGCGATCTGAGTATTAAAAAC
>Ga0181595_10000150_pt1 | contig 73146 bp, 102 predicted proteins | sample 041ome_7_FD_145604 | JGI IMG/M metagenome (GOLD analysis project Ga0181595, IMG submission 145604) | Coastal salt marsh microbial communities from the Groves Creek Marsh, Skidaway Island, Georgia - 041401AS metaG (spades assembly) | ecosystem: Environmental > Aquatic > Marine > Intertidal zone... | reverse complement strand
TGTAAAATTTTGAAAAGTAAAATAAAAAAAAATATTTTTTTCAAAACTTTTTTCTTTAAAAAGAAAGTGAAAAAAATATTTTTTTATTTTTTGTTTTTAAATTCCCAAAAAGTATGGTGTTACTTTAAATGCCTTCCACATAGCATGTACAAAACATACACATAAAGAAAAGACCCGTCTTTACCACGAGTGATACCTAAGTCAAACGAACAATATAAAAATATTAATTATTTTAATGGACGAGATACGGAGACACCATAACGCGGAGAAGCGGGAACTCATACAGAGAATATGTAGGGAAGGTGACGCCGTGTTAGACGTGGGGTGTGGGTTCGGTGGAGATCTCGGAAAATATAAACAGTGTAAAGTGAATCTCAGTGCGTGTGAACCACTCGAGGATGCACTGGAGGAAGCCAAATCTAGGGCGAAGACTTTCAAGATGCGCGTGAATTTTTATCTTGGAGACGTGATGTCTACACCAAACCGTAAGCACGATGTCGTGTGTTACAATTTTTCACTTCACTACATATTCGCGAGTGAAGACCTCTTCAGAAACACGACGCGCGAGATATCTAGGCGCATGAAACCCGGTGGGAAATTGATCGGCATCATACCCGATTCAAATCAAATCATATTCAAGACTCCACTCAAATATGGCAAGGAGAGTTTCTTTCTCATGAAATCCTCGAGTCACGGTGGATTTGGTGAGAAGTTGTTCGTGCACCTAGAAGAAACACCGTATTACCAAGACGGTGCAAAGACGGAACCCATAGCACACCGCGATATATTAGTCACTCGTTTAGAAAAAATAGGATTTAGACTTCACTCGTGGGAACCACTCTCGGGGAACCCCATTTCAGAACTCTACTCTAAATTTATCTTTGTATATAGGAGATGATACTCACACTGGTACTTTTAATCATAAACATATTCATATTCATCAACACGAAAGAGCCAGAGAAGTTACGCGCCGTGAAAGAACGATATACAATTTTAAGGCGACACATACATGATTCGGGTGATCCAGAATTTGCACACCTCGTACACGAAATACCCATAACCGCGCATCACAGGCCGCAGCAAGGAAGCGTTGGATACAACATCAACAAAGGACACGAGATAGGTTTGTGTATAGACGGTGAAACCAATGAAATCATGCACGTGTTGATTCACGAACTCGCACACGGGTGTGTCGATGAGTACGAACACAGTTCAAGTTATTGGGATAAATACGATAAACTCAAGTCAATGTGTGTCGCCATAGGTATATACCAAGAGATACCAGAAAAGACTAAATTTTGTGGTAAGCACATTCAGGATAAATAATGTAGGTATAACATAATATGAATAGAAGCCTCTTTACTTTCCTTTTCATGTGGGTTGCGGTCATCGTCATCATGATGAGCCCAGTTCTCGCAGAAAAGACGAACGAACGCCAAAAACCATGGATCACGTCCGCGCTCATACTCGGATTGATTCCATTGACGTTGAATTTGATCGCGCGCGGTGGGTACGCTCGATACATAAAATTGAATAATTTGGGTGTGGATCACAAATTCATGTTCTTGGCGTGTGGGATCGCCTACGCGTTTGCGTCTATATTTATAGTGTCGATACCAAAGGTGCGAGAAGACATGAACTCGTTCGGTAAGGATATCAACAGCACCGGAAATTCTTTGGCGCTGTTGATACCCGCGTTTATCGTCGGGTTAGTTGGTGCCAACATATTCAATGGTGGCAGTAGGTATATATATCGTTTGATGTATTAAGCGTATCGCTTGAGAACGTAGAAGATAGCCGCCGCCACCCCACCAGTGGCCGCGAGGCCGACCATGCTTCGATGTCCCTGTTCATTCAAGAACTGGGGCACGTAATTGGCGAGCTTTTCCTGAACAGGCTTACTAATGGCAGCCGCAGTACACGCCGCGACGACGACGGCTTGCATCTGCTCATCAGTAAGGTTGAATGGATTTTTAGTTTGTACCGCCATTTGTGGCTGTTGCTGTTGCTGCTGTTGCATGACCATGGGCTGTTGCATGACCACGGGCTGTTGAACCCGTGGGTCGGATTCCATCATAGGTGGTTCGAGTGGCATTTCTGGGTGTCCCATGATATCGGATATCGGCGTGGAATCCATGGTCATTTCTTTATTTTGACTCACATTTTTTTCGTGTTGATTGTTTTGCACGAATGATGTCGTCAGAGGAACCATACCATCATCATTTTCGGAAAGATTCAACGTCCGCACGTCGGTAGACATTTATGTATGTTGATTTTTTTGAAATGCGTGAGTGACGCGATTAAGTTTTACGTTTCGTCACGGTGAGACGTGTTTTCTTAGTTGCATTTTTTGCGTCGGCCTCCTGCTGTTCCAGGTACTTTGGATTGTATGTTTTTTTGTGCATGTTCCACAACTGCGGACTCCCCACCCTGAACCCGTTTCTAATCTTAGCCTTGTACCAAAAAACACAATCCGTTATTTTGTTGCTTTTCACCGTGTTATCCAAGACGAGACACTCGTAATTTTCTGTGCACGCATCCATCACCTTACAAAACATGTCGAACGATGGAAATATACCAAAGAAAGATTTATAGAGTTTTTCTCTGTTCTGTATGATGTTTTCTCTGAGTATGAATACATAATCTACGTTAGCGCGCAACGCTGGGGGTAAGTCCATGACGTATTGCATGGTGAGCATAAAAAACACGTTAAAGTGCCTTCCGTTCATGAAACACTGACGTATCCTGGTTTCTTTAAGAAATTTCGAGTCATACATACAATCGTCGAGAAGCATGAATGCCCCGTTCGTTCTGTTTTTACCCTTGGTGCCGACGAGTTTTCTCTGCCTGGATAATACACGATCGACCGCCTCTCCGTCGTAATCACCGTAGACGCACACATCTGGCACAAAATTTCCATAAAAATGATTACCCTCTTCTGTGCCGGAAAGCACTATACCAGCTGGTATGTGTTTTTTGTAATACATGATGTCTTTCACTAATGTCGACTTACCAGTGTTACGTTTTCCTATGAAGACACATATTCTATCATCTTCCATCTTCTCTGGATTGAATTTTCGCAACTGAATGTTCATTCTAAAATAGTGTATCGTTTTATTTCACAAAATTTTACTCACAAATAATAGGAATGTCGGGTCGTTTAACGCTCGCCACCAAGGGAATCCAGGACAGATGGTTTACCGAACAACCACAATATTCACACTTTCTTAGTCGATTTAGACGCCACACAAAGTTTGCTTTTGAACAAATTGAAATCCCATTTGAGCGCTTCGAAGAATACGGAAACGAAACGACTGCATTCATACCGACTAATTCGGGTGACTTGTTAAAGAGTGCGACTATTAACGTGGACTTACCCCCACCTAAACCACTCGCCGAAAATAACCGTTCGTTTACACTCACACAGGGTTCCACGGTCGGCGCACTCGATCTCGACGGTGACTCGACCACGAGTCTTAACGTATACCAGGGTATACAATACGTGTTCGAGAGCACGGACGAATTTGAAGTCGTTAACGTCGGTGTGAATGACGTCGTGCACGAGGAAGTGACACCGGGTAATTATAGAATTACTTTGAACATTCAGGTTAACATACAAGGTAATTATGCGAACAGTCGAATACGTTTGAAGAGCGACAATTCGTACGCGATGACGCTAAACGTCAAACAAATACGGTGGGACAAATCGACACCCACTAAAATGATAAAATATGCAGACCTCCTCATAGGTGGGCAGACAATTCAGCGCATCACGGGTGATTACATATACATGTATAATCAATTAATGTATACACAAAACGATTCAGACTTTACACTCGTCGCGACGACGCTTCATAACAGTTATCCGATCATCAACGACGCGACGTATGAACAATACACGGACTTTCAAAAATACAGAGTCCAATTACCCTTTTATTTTAATAGACATCCAAGTCTCGCCATTCCGGTGTGTGGGTTAGATGTACAGATGATCGAAATAAAGGTTAAATTTAAACCCGTGAACGAACTCACGGTTGAATACGATGTAAATACAGGTGTGTATTCAAATACATCCATCACGTGTGACGTGAAATTAAGAAATATGAGTCTCTACGGCGATCTCGTATACATCACGAGAGAAGAGAAGAACTTTATACTCACGAGACCCATCGAATACGTGATAACACAAACTCAACTCGCGGAAATAAAGATGGATCCGGGTGTTTCAAAGAAATCCGTCATGATAAATTTTAAACATCCAGTGAAAACACTCTTTTTCATCGCCAAAAGCGATGTGACTCGCGCACACGTGCCCATAAAGCGGGTACTTTTAAAATTCAACAATCACGAAATCATAAATGCAGATAATCTCATGCTCTCAGCCGAACAGCCGTTGAAGCATTACACGAATTCGATCGACGCGGATAACGAATTCGGTGTATACACGTTTTCTATGAAACCAGAAGTACATTACCCAACCGGACAAGTAAACATGAGCCGTGTCATACACAAACTTCTCGAAGTTGAACTCGATGGTACGAATGACGCGCACGCACACACACTTCACGTGTATGCATCGAATTATAACGTACTTCGAGTCAGCGGCGGTATCGCTGGGTTAAAATTTTAGAGGGTAATATTAGTAATGGCCGGTAGGATTCAATTAGAAACCGTGGGTCCACAGGACAGATTGTTCACCGACGATCCAGAATATACTTATTTCATAAAGAACTTCAAAAAACACTCGAATTATGCCAGATTTTACGAAGATCTAGATTTCGATGGTCACCCGGAGTTTGACGAAGAACTACGATGTGTTATTCCACAAAACCAAGGTGACTTGATAAAAGGTTTGAGTGTGAAAATGACACTCGGGGCGATAGATCAAAATCTACCCGGTGCACGTGACCACGTGACGTACTGTGAATCGATAGCGCAAGCCATGATAGAATACGCGGATCTGTATATAGGTGGTACACTCATTCAACGAGTACCATCGGATATGTTCGCTATTCATTCGGAACTCTACGTCACGCAATCGAAACAAGCGGCACTCAACAAGCTCGTGGGTAAACCAAATAAGAACTTTCCGGTATACACCGACTACTTCAAAGAAATACGAGACGACAGAGTGGCGAGTTCTAAATTAGATACTTCATACAGAGTCGACATCCCATTTTACTTTCACGGATACCCGGAATTAGCCATCCCACTTCACGCCATCACGAAACAAGAAGTCGAGGTGGTGATTAAATTTAGAAAGGCGGAAGATTGCATTTTTACAATAAATAACTCCATCGATGCGTATAGCAGAAGTTATTACATCGGTCAAAATCCCACGGGACTCATCAAGAAGTTGAATCTCGCATTGGAGATGATATCTTTACAAGATAAGAAAACACCGAAACGCGTGGACTACGTGATCACACAGACGCAAATGAATACGTTTGAATTGAAAAGTGGAGACGGTAAATACGACGCACTACAACAAAGTAACGTACACGCGGTTCAATTGGATTTCACGAACTCGGTAAAGGAGTTGTTTTTTGTCGTACAGGATAAACTCGACAAAAACCCAAATGTAGAGAATGATTTCGTGACGCCCTATCAATATTCATCGGTCACGAACATAGACAATCACACATTTTTCACGAATAGCGAGCAAGTTAAATACATAGACTTGGATCTCGACGGCGATACCGTCATCGATGAAGTGACGGGTAATGTCGTGCACATTCGAGCGATTCAACCGTCTAAGCATCACTCCAGAACACCTTTGCTACGACGCTTTTACATGTACAGTTTCGCCTTAGAACCGGAACGATGGTATCCAACGGGGCAACTTAATTTTTCGGTCATAAAGAACCAAACACTAAAAATAGGTCTCTTTGACTACCCAAACATAGTAGACAAGCAACTTAGAGTCTACGCGCAAAGTTACAATATACTCCGCGTGGAGAACGGAACTGCAAATTTATTATTTAATACATAATGAAGACAGGTTTCGATTCTACATCAGCGGACAGCCCACAAACAGAAGAATACATGCAGGCGATGTCAAACATACTGATGCCTGTACTCGAACGAGCCATGTTACTCGCGTGTGAATACTCGAAGGCGTGTGGAAGAAGTGCGATTCTCATGAAAGACGTGGAATACGCGATGAAGTATTGCGCGATGCATGAGGTCGGTCAAAAAATTGGTTCATATTTCCCAGAAATATACGACGACGATGAGGATGACGAAGATGATATCGAAATTTTAGAGGAATGTGAGGGTGATTTCACTCGATATTCAGGTGATGACGTCGGAATGAACAAGATAAACGAATCCTATGATTTGTGGGATTCGTGGGTTCCCATGAATCCGTCAGAACAACTTTTAAAAAATGCAATCGATAGTAATGGACACTGAGCCCGAAGGATGGACGGATACTGAATATAAAAAATTTAGAGTCGGCGAATCGGAATCAGATGATGATTCAGACGAAGAAGATGAAGAAGATGAATCTAAGAAGGGTGGCGTCTCTAAAGCAAAGGGATATCAGGCCAAAGAATACAAAAAAATCCTATTCATAGAGGAACTCGTTTCGGAATAATTTTTTCTAATGGTAATATATAAAATATGTCAACCGCTGCCGAAACCATCACACTCGTGAGCCAAGAACTCGAATCGCAATCCTTGAATGCCATCGTCGCCGGGTTTTCCTTCGCCGCGGCCCTCTCTTGGATGGACCTCGTCCGCTGGTTGGTTAACCAGGTCGTCAAGGTCAACAAGAACGGTGGTATGAACTACACCCTCACGGCGCTGTTCACCACTTTGTTGTCCATCGTGGTCTACCTCGGTGTCTCTCGTATGTCGGCTCGTGTCCAAAAGCCAGCGCAACCAATCTACGCGGTCACTCGTTAAGATTGTTTCTTGGATACCAAAAGCATCACGACTCCGACCAATACTATCAAAAAGATGGATACAAAAGCATCCCATCTCTGTACATCCTCAAATTCGGGTATGTACACGGGTGGCGGGAGTGAATAATCCCGTTCTATTTTAGCCACATTTTCAAGTTTATCAGTCGAACACGTGAGTGCGAGTTTTAACACGTGATTTGCGTTTCTGAAATCGTACGGTATGAGACGCCCATTGCTACTGTAAAAGAATTGTACCCGTATACTCGTGATCGTTTGCTGTTTCCCGGAATCAAAGTTGTGTTCGAGTGTATCGTCGGAACCAGAATAATTCACGACGTCTCCACACGCGAGTATTCGCCCAGTGTAAAACGGTGTGTCTGAATATATAGTCTTGTTAAATTCATCCGAACCACTACTTAACTTTAAAACGAATGCATCCACCCCTTGTAGATTTACACTTCCAGTTTTGAGTGAATTACCCGTCGAATGTACATTATTTGCAGGCAAACCAAGTATATCGTGAGGCGTCGTATACATAGCGGACGACGTGTATCCATTTTCACCTCCATAGAATGCGAATGTAAAATCACTCGCCGCGGTGAATGTTATGTCATTCGTAGTGGGTGCGTACGTCGCACCGGTGATAATCGTAGAAGATTGCAAGACGTTACTCGCTAAGTCGGTGCCGTCGTAGTTTCCAGTTGGAATCGAGACAATTTCGCTCGTAGATGACGTGTTTATCGTAAAGGTATTATTCCTTTCGTGTATTAACAACTGACTATTATGAATCCGAGCGGACACGAGTGATATCTTAGACACATCGTATACGGGATTTTTGAGGTGTATGACATAATCACCTGGTGTTGGATACGCGATCGGATCACGGTCACCACTATCTATGTCTAAGGTATGGACCTTCATTAAAATACATGGACAATATTTTAATGAGTGTATTACTCTGATTTTCGACCAAATTTAACACAAGTGGTGTGCGTAAGGATTATTCAAAAGTTGACGTTTCGCAACACCCAGACTCGCCTGAGAAGCGTGTGGATTCGCATTTCCCTTGTATGAATTGAGATCATGGAAGGCTGTGTTCGTGTACTGCTGCGTCCACCCACCCGCTTGAGGATTCACACGACCATCGACCCGGGTCGTGTCGCTTCGAACACTCGTGACCATACCACCTTGGTTCAATGGACCGGCGCGAACATTCATTCTACCCGGGTTCGCTGCACGATTCGCTTTACCACGACGTTCATCCGGTCTGAAACCATAATTGGCCAACTCTTCGGTCGTGTACGCACGGCTTCCACCGATCGATACTTCTGGTGAAGCGAGATAACCATGTGCGTAACTGTGAATACCTGGTTGTGGTTGGTTTGTGTATTGGTATTGCTCCATGTTGCCATCTTTCTTGTTTCTGGTTGGATCCTGGGACACTGTGTTCGCGGAAATGAATCGCTTCGCCGGGGCTACGTTGAGTGTATCCGTTCGTAAGCCAGTCTCCGCACGATTCGTCGTGCGCTTCGTGCGTTCGTGTTCACCACGCGGGGTGCGACCAGACATGCCTTGTGCACGTCCAAACGTCATCGGGAGGCGCTCCGGCAAGAAAGCCGTCTTTTCGGGTCTATTGTGTGCCACCTCACCCGCGATGCCGCGTCGACCACCACTCACGTCTTGCGCGGGGCCAGATCTACCGGGGAGTGTGGTCATTCTGTAAGCACCAACGTTTTCTGGGTTTACACGCAAAAGCTGTTGGTAACCACCGTAACTCGCGACATTTGGGTCGACGCCGAGACCCGGTCCCACGAGTCGCTTTTCCACTGGAGAAACGTTATTCATTCGATTGTAATCATTCATGCGGTTTCTCATTTCGAGGACTTCTTCGCCACTCGATCTAAATTGTGGTGCGACGACCGCCATGTTATCGACGGGAACCTTGGTTGGTTTTAAATTTTCAATTGGACGTTCTCTAACAAGTTCAACACTGGGACTCACGACTAATTGTGCTGGAGTTGGTGCTGGCGATATCAAATAAGTCTCCTTTGGCTGACTCAACTTACGACCCGCGTAGACAAGCCCCGCGATAGCTGCGACAGATATGGGATCAGCCATTCTTATTTCTTATTGATATTTTTATTTAAGTATCTTTGATTAAACAAACCATTTTGTAGTTCGGATCGAGTACTCATTGGTTCATACCCTATGCTACGAAGTGGAATTTTGCATTCCATATTTTGAAGTGGGAATAAGTTTTGTTCGTACGTTTTGGCGAGCACTTTGTTAAATCGAGAAGTGGATTGTGGGCGAAGTTGATCGCTCGTTTCTATGAATTCCGCTGGTGCACCCTTTCCAGCCATGAAAGGTGCGGTCCCATACAACATAGTGTTTGGTCGAGATGACCCATTATTCAACGTACTGGGCTGAGGATACACAAAGACCTCTTCCGTCGCACAGTTTACTGGAACGGCTGGATTTTGAACCAACTTAAGACCCGGCTGCAATTGGTAAGCCATTTTATTATTACGTGAGATTTATTTATGTCGAGCGTGGTCTAGTGGCGGTTCTTCTCGCATCCCCATTTGGATCGAGACCGGCGAAAGCTTCGAGTTGGACCCCACGTGCATTTGGGTCACACATTGATCCGTCACTCTTGCACATGGGTGCACCCTTCTTACCATAAAGATATTCAGCAAATTTGGTCTGATCACCTGGAATCGTGGTCACTGGACCGGACACAAATTGCCTCGCGAGTGCGTTTTGTTGATACATTGGGAGTGTCGATCGGGATCGAGCCGGTCCGAATGGGGTGTCACCCACAATGAATGCGTCGACATCAGCCTTTACGGTTTCATACTTACACGCTGGTAACCTGTTTGGTTCATCACCCATGAGAACATTTGCCATTGGATTATCCATCGTTGGCAATTGACACGCATCGCCTATAGTCTCGTAACGTTCAACGCCCCACGTTGCACACTCTTTCACCATACCCGACCGATCCATAACATAAAGAACTCCCAATGCGGTCGCCGCGAGAACGAAAATTCTGACGTCCCGTTTGATGAGATAATGGATGCACGCCGCATAAATAATAAATCTCGAGCCGGCATTGACGCGCTGTGCTGAGGTCTGTATGTTGGTGGGCCAAAATTCAAGGATTTTTTTATCATCAACGAGTTGCTTTGGGTCTCTAAACCAAGAGCTCATTTAATATATATTAGTTTTATTTTTTCAAGATACCCCCTAGCATACCCTGCATGGTCTTCATGAGTGCGGCTTCATCGATTCCACCGTCTTGACCTTCGAGTTTGTCGGCGCACTCCTTCGCGACCTTTTCAATCATAGAGAGAGTGTCCGCTGGGATAGAACTGATCGTCGTGCCGAGCATGTAGAGCGTCTGGACATATTGCCACACGGCCTCCTTTGTCTGATTCGAGATAGACGCCCACTTTTCCTCAATCTTCACATCTTTCAAGAAATCAAGATTTTTAGCTTCATTGAGAAAGAATGCATCATCCTTCGAAGAAATCTGCTCGGCGAACGGAGTCACGCTCGCCATGAACCCATCTACGACGAGGCGTGGATTGGAGGTTCGCATAATTTCAAACCCGGACATACACTTCTTGATACCCTTTTCTTCTGGAAACGTCTTGTGAAGTTCCGCAAGAAATTGACCCATCATATCATTGAAAGCATTCACAGAACTCATATTTACTATGTTCTATACTCACTTTGTCTTTAAGCGAATGGTTCTGTCGATATGGTTTCCTTACCACCTATACCATTTGATACTATGAAAAAAACGAGAATCGCGTTCAAAAATGCGGGTTTGGAATAAGCACTCGCTGGGAGTTTACCTTCGTTGTTGAGCTTGGATTTAATGTGAATGTATCCCGCCGTGATGATACCTGCTATGATGGCGGCCCACGCTGGATCTCTCAGATAGTCTTCGAACTCCATTTAATTATAGCCAACTTTTTTTGCGCGGGTTTCAGATGCGTCTGGGAATAGGACGGGTTCTTCATCCTCCTCTTCGGGTTCTTCCATGGGTTGAACTGGTTGAGTAGATATGGTCTTAAATTCATTATCAAACGGAGATTGTTCGGGTTCTGGCTGTTGAATTTCACTGGATTCCGGTTCCATACCCATGGGTTCGGATTCTTCCTGCATTTCGGGTTCAGCTTCCGGTTCTGGTTCTGGGTGAGTGTAGTCGTCGACAAATTCTGGGTCTTCTGCGTCGGTCGCTTCACCCCCGACATCGATGTCTTCATTTTCATTCGACATGTATGTTTGCAGTATTTGTTGTACTGGAATGAGTTCTCGAACGGACGCCTCGATCACGGCACTGAATCGTTGGAACAGTTGTTCATCTCTCGCGTGTTCGTTCTGACTTTCGGTAAAGATGTATGGATCTTTGTAGATATCCTTCGCGATGTTATTGTAACACGTCTGTATGAACGTCTCATTCGTCGGCAATTTGAGCGATATCTTTTTATTATCCTTCCCGAGTCGGACCGACGAAAGAATCTTCACACAACTCACGAACACCGCGGCGAGGAGATCATTAAACCACGCACACCTATTTGCGATGTTATCGGTGTGCTGCTTAGACATACCCTCGTTCCAATTCGGAACTTCCTTGAGTAGCTTTTGAAACATGATCAACACCTTTCTACCCTTAGACATGGTGTACGCCTCTTCAAATATTTTATCAAATGTTTCGATCATAACTGGACACATCAGATGAGACAATTGTCCCAGATACTCGCGTTTAGCTTCCACGAGTACGTTGAGATTATCCATTTATGATAGAGTGAAATTTTTTTACGAGCCTTTTCCCGCATTTACCCTGTATTTATTAGCAACTTTCTTCAGATTGACGAATGAAGGAAAATCACCGAATTCTTCGATCGATTCATGTTTTTCAGATTTATTCGTTTTCTTTTTGTACGTCCACGATACATATATTTCGTAGTCTCCGACGAGTCTGGTGTAAAACCCACCCAGATCGAGTTGGCGTTTTATGTAATGCACGGCTTTGAGTCTATCGAACGCTGGGAAACCAACCACGAATGACGGTATGGATACGAGTAAAAATTTATTTCCGAATTCTGCACTTTGCCTGATTTTCTTTGATATCTGTTCGTATATTTTCACATACGTTTCTTTTCGTAATTTGTTCCGTTTTTCAGATATCTTTGACAATTCATCGACACTGATCATTAGATTAAATCAATTAATTATTTTCGAGAATTTTTGGGCGGTCGTACATTTCTGTGGATGTGAGTATTTGTTTTTCGATGATGGGCTTGCTTTTTATGTAGTTAATGTGGTTCTCGCGAATTTTATCAAAATCTTCGAATTCGCGTATATCTTTGTCGGTGGTGAACATTTTAGTGTCCGTGGGCTTGTTCACATCGATGGGTTGTGTTCTGAGAGATATGACGACGACGAGGGGGTTCGCTTTACTCACTTCTTTCATGTATTTGGCGATGATGAGCTTAGTCACATCAACTTTACCCGTCTCTTCATCGATGAATTCGATGGGGGCATCTATCATCGCTGAATCGACATCGCTCTGGGACACACCGAGTGTTCGAAGCGTGGCTTGCATGTTGAAATCGTTCCAGTTCACACGATCTGGGTCATTCATGATCCGAACATCAGAAGTCACGGCGAACGCGTATGGAAATCCACCGTGTTTAAGCACCATGAAACGGCATCGATACACTTCATCACCGGTTTGTTTGTGTTTGTATTTACGAACTTCGTGTGTGTCTATGATGTATGTACAAAGACCCGTCAGTTCCTGGATGCGTTTGTTTACCGAAAGCACGATTTGTTCCATCACGCTGTTTGAAACTTTAACGTTTTCCAGTCGTTCGTATGCGGACAAATCGAGAACACCTTCGTCTACGTCGGATGTCGCATCTTTAGTCGTGAACATCTCTGTTCGCCTGGACATCAGGAAAAGCACGAGCACAATCAATGCGAGTAACGATACCCACCTTGGAATCATTATTAATATACACGCATAAAAATTTTGAAAAAAACTCCAGAAAAGTGGATCGTTCATATAAATCACATGTACGTTTTCTTTACCCAGTCGCGATCCGCCTTAAAAATTTTAGATAATTTGGGATTCGTGGTTCTAAATAATATCATGAGCACGTTAAGACGCCGAAAAACACTGAGTGGTGGTTCCCCCGCGCGAATGAACTTTCCGAGCGCGCGATGTCTCGCGAGCTCCGATTTTTCACGCACGTCTTCGTATCCGTGTTTACTTAACTTACCATTTGATCGTATGGGAATGATGACCTTATTTTTCATTACATTACACAGAGAATTAATATAATGGGTGCGCCCTTTTTACGACAAATTTTTACCGCGGTATTTTAAATGTCGCTGCTGATATACAGTCCACGGTGTAGTCACAGTCTAGACATTATCGATTTCATTAAGAGACAACCCCAGCTCGCACAGCTCGTGAATTATCATAACATAAACGAGCGAGGTATTCCACCGCAGTATGCACACAAAATAACGCGCGTGCCGACGATGTTGACGAAGAATGGTAAATTTCTCATCGGCAATGAAATAAAAAACTGGCTCGAGTCGCTACTGCCTAACAACGACGTCGATTCGTGTGGATTCGGTGGATGTTCCATGACGACTTTAGACGGCCAGTCGAATTCCGATATATTTGGTCTCGATGATTACGGGCGCACACTTCAGCCCGCGATGACACCAGAACTTGAAGAAAAGATAAACCGAGATGTATCCCAGACGTATAGTAATAACATAAAGAAATAAGACTCGTAAGATACAGGTATGATGAAACTCGCTACAATCCAGGCGAGTGCTATAAAATCAACATTTGAGGTTCTTAAAGATATACTCAATGACGTAAACATATATTTCAAACCATCCGGGCTTTACATCACGACGTTAGACACCGCGCGCACATCGCTCGTTGATATGTTTCTCGCGGCGGATAACTTTGAGGAATATTCCTGCGAAAATGAAATCGTCGCCGGAATAAACGTGACGAATACGTTCAAACTTCTCAAATCAATAACGAATAATGATGTTCTCATCATGTCTATAAAATCTAGGGAGTACATGGACATCGAAATTCACAATGAAACTAAGAAGACGTGCACTAAATTTGCACTCAAACTGCTCGATATAAACGAAAATCAAATAGAGGTACCCGAAATGAATATGACCACGATAACACCGATGCCATCTGTTGACTTTCAGAGAATATGTAGAGATATGTACAACATCGGCGGTGATATAGAAATCACGCGCGACGGACACATGTTTCGTTTAAAATGCGAGGGTGACTTTGCAAATCAAGAGACCGAGATTCAGTGTACGGAAGAGAGTCCGGATATTTCGGGTATGTATTCTCTTCGGTACATGAATATATTTACTAAAGCGACCAGTATGTGTTCTACTGTGCAGATCATGCAAGAAGAATTAAATCGTTTTTTGATTCTTAAATATAACGTCGCCAATCTCGGCGATCTTAAATTCTATCTCGCCACTAAAGAACAAAAAGATCAGTAACATAGCCGGTGATTGTACTCACAGTTTTGACTTTACCGAAAATATTCCGTAATTTTATGGCGGGGTACATAGTTTTTAGTGTATCCATATCGTAATATAACATGTCACTTATCTTCACCTTTTCACCATGAAAATCACCTCGAGGACCCGCGTACCGTTTCACTTTGCCCAATATATCCTTTACGGGTTTATCGTCCGCGTCTACTAAATGAGCTGATACGAGTGGTACATTGAATACTATATCCTTCCCCTGTTTAGGTGGCCATTCGTGTTTCGTGTCGTATGTTAAATACTTGTACAACTTATCATTGTACCAGTATTTGATTCGAATGATCGCCTTTTCGACACGCTCTGGTACATCCCCCACCTGATAACTCGTATCATCGAGCGCTACGTAATGTTCATCAAAGAGGCCATCCCATTTATCGGCTTCACTTTTCCAAAAGGGATCGTCCACGTCACACGATTTTTTGTTATTTGTGAAATATTCCATGAATGCGTGTTGTATCCTGTGATCGGGAATGGATACAAAATTTTTATAAGTATCGTAAACCCATATAATTACGGTAGTTAAAAGATTGCGTAGCATTCTAACTAATTATATGGAGGGAAATTTTTTGAGTCGATATAACAACAAAATAGACGCATGGAAGCAACTAATAGATGAAGATCCATCGAAGCGTGGTGAATGTGAACAAGACATGTCAGATTATATCATCAAATGTATGCCATATATGAAACAATACACGGAAGAGGTAGACATAGAAGTGAGCACAGATAACGTCTTTAATTGTAAGGTTACATCTGGGTTACAGAGAAAGGATATATTTAATGAATATCTATCGGACGTAGAGAATATAACAGTCGATAAAAAGATAATCAAGAAAAGTGACAAATGTGAAACGTGTGAGAATAGCAATATATTTCATTTTTCGGATACGAGTGAACTCGTGTGTGACGGGTGTGGTGCAGTGCTCGCATGCTTGATAAGCGAAGAACTCACATACAGAGAGGAGCAAGAGACGTCTGAAAAAATTGTAAATTATTCATACAAAAGAGAAAATCACTTCAACGAGTGGCTCTCACAATTTCAAGCGCAGGAAACCACGAACATACCGACAGAGGTCATGGACCAACTTAGGAACGAACTCAAAAAGATAAAGATCAAAACGTTGGAAGAGATCACACACGCACGCGTGCGCGCACTTTTGAAAAAGTTGAAAATGAACAAGTACTACGAACACGTGCCTTACATTACAAACATATTGAGTGGTGTGAAACCCCCTAACATGCCTCAAGAATTAGAAGAACGACTTAGAATCATGTTCAAGGACATACAAAAACCATTCGATGATAATTGTCCCTCACATCGGCGCAATTTTTTGAGTTATTCTTACGTGTTATATAAATTTTGTGAACTTTTGAGTGAAGATTCGTATCTACAATATTTTCCACTACTCAAAAGCAAAGAAAAGTTATATCAACAAGACGTCATATGGAAACTCATATGTAACGATCTACATTGGGAATTTATACCAACCATATAAAGACAACAATTGTTGTATTCGTAAATGAATGTTTACGAACAGTTTTGTATAGATGAGGCAAAATTTTACATGAACAAAGCACAACACATCCTAGACGTGGAAATGAAAGATCCTAAAAAATACTACGATGAAACATTCGATATATACAAAGAACTCACCCGCGTGTTCCCTTACATCATTGCGATGCGATACGCCGCACCTCAACCTCCCGATTCTGAAACGGAGGAAAGTTTATCAGATACGCAGTCTTCAACCCAGTCAAGCGAAGATAATTATGACCCTGTACCTCAGCCGACTCATTTAAGGTTTTGATAGTCTTAAATTCGAGCACGGTTTCCTTATTTATAATAATATCGGCTCGCAAATTACCGATCACGTGCCCCTCGAATGGGATGGGGATGATTCTCTCAGATTCATACGGAATACCTTTCGAACGAAGAAGTACCTCCATGGCATTGTGATATACTCTCTCACTGTACCCAGGTCCCAGTTGAGAATATATCTGTTTAGCTAGGTCTTCTATCATCGTTTTTAAATGTCTCTTACTTTTAAGTAAAATGTGGCACATTTGGCCATTCAAGAATGTACGTATTTCATCTTCTAAGTCATTTAGTTACTTGTGGGGGGAATAGATCATCTCAGTAGAAATTATTTCTTAACACAATGTAAGATGTCTCCAGTCCCATTCGTCGATGTCAGGAACATAACAACCGCGTCGAGTCCTCGTTTCAAGAAGGGCATCGATGCACTCGTCCGTCAATCTCGTCAAGCGATTAACGCGGGAAAGAGTACACTCAACAAAGAGATCAAGATTTATGAACAATTCGTCATTCGAGAAAAGAATCACGGTAAGCCTGTATACGTAAAATTGTTCAATGAAGTCAAACGTATTCTCTCAGGGAAACCTGCGTCTCGACCCAGTAGTTTAAAGAAAAAAAGCCCTAAAAGTACATGACGACGTGTGGCGTGTGCTGTGAACGTTTTAATAAAACAAATCACAAAAAAGTATGTTGCCCTTTTTGTGATTTCGAATCATGCAGAGAATGTTGTCAAACCTATCTATTATCCACTTCAGAAGAACCCCACTGTATGAGTTGTAAAAATGATCACAACCGGGAGTTTATAGATACGTTTTGTACGAAGCGTTTTAGAAATGTCGACTATAAAAAACGCCGCGAACAATTATTATTTGAACGCGAGCTCATTCGTCTACCCGAAACTCAACCGCACGTTCAGAGAATATTGAAGCGCCGAGAACTTTATAGACTGCGCCAAGAAATCTCAGACATGTACGTCAAAGCGAGAAGAAGATATCACTACACATCCCAAACGGGTGGTAAATGGGTCGATCATTACCTCACGATGTGTATATTTGCAGAGCAATCGTTTAAATATATAAACGACCGAATTAATGAATTACGAAATCTACCTTTAGACGATGCGGAACAGTCAGTCAAATTTACGAGGGGGTGTCCCCATCCAGAGTGCAGAGGATTTCTCGATGAACTATGGAAGTGTGGTATATGCTCCCGTTCATTTTGTGAACAATGCAACGAAGAGTGTAATGATGGTCATGCGTGTGATCCACAGTTGGTGAAAACGATGAAACTCATCAACCGAGACACAAAACCGTGCCCGAAATGTTCAACCATGATTCACAAGATAGATGGGTGCGCACAGATGTGGTGCACGACGTGTCAAACTGCGTTCGATTGGAGGACTGGAAATGTAGAAAAGGGACGAATACACAACCCACACTATTTTGAGTTTAAATCTAAGTCGAGAGAACACGGTGACATACCGTGTGGGGGTAGACCCGTATACGGGGAATTATTAGAAAATAATGCACCACCTCGTATTTTACAATTGAATCACGTCGTGGGAACTGCGGAATATCAATTGGCGTATAAATATGGATTCACGTATGATAGTAATCTCAGTCTCAGAGTTGAATATCTCATGAATGCAATCTCAGAAGACCAGTTGAAACGCGAACTTCAACGAAGAGATAAATACAACAGTAAAGTCAGAGATATACAACACATATACCAGATGTTTGTTGACACGGGTGGTGACTTACTACGACAGTGGATGATCGACCCACAAAAGGAAGATGAGATATTAGAAACCGCGATTCATTTATCTAAATATACGAATGAAATCATTACCAATATTAGACAGAGATACAACTGTGTAGTTCCGCGCTACATATTTATCTAACTGTAAAATAACTAATACATGAACTGGCTTTTATTTGTATTTGTCCTTACGATTGTCATCGTATTTACCACCCCTACATATAGGCACCCTCGTGTGCAAATCAATGCTATATCTCACGAAGAGTGTGATTACATCAGAGAGAAAGCGCTACCTTTACTCAAAGATTCCACCCTCGGAGATACCAGACACATAGACAAATCGGAGAGAAAAAGTGAGTCTACATTTTTAGATTTTGAGCGAGATCCTAAGCTCAAAGAAATAATTCTTAGATTTGTGAAACCGGAACAGGTGAATAGATGTGAAAATTTTCAAGTCGTTCGATATAAACCGGGTGGATTTTATAGACCTCACCAAGATGCCGATTGTAAACACGAAAATAAGAGGGTGTCCACCATCATGTTCGCACTAAACGACGATTACGAGGGTGGTTCTACTAGTTTTCCTGTTTTGGGTAAAACATATAAATTGTCTAAAGGTCACGCCTTGGAATTCGATACACTCGACACACGGGGGCGAATGAATAAAAAGGCTTTACACGGGGGTACACCCGTTATTTCCGGTGAAAAGTGGATATGCACCCTATGGATCAGAGAATCTAAATGGCGAGGCCGGTAGCGCGTAACTTTTCGCGGTTTGCCATGTGAAGCGCCTCGACGTCAGCCTTGTTTTGGCCGACATATGGAACAGCGTAGCCTTCGTCACACATCCACTTATTCACATTCGTCCAGTGACCATCTTCGCCGACCCACACTTCCGCTAAAATGCGACCAAATTTGCCACGCGAATCCTTTTCCCGGCATCTGAGTTCGATCTCTATATCATCCTTCTCAGATTCCACGGCCTTGAGACACCATTCCTTGAGTTTCTTCTTAGAAAGAAGTCCAAATTTCTTTTCTTCCAAATCGCGTGTACGAGATTCAGGAGTATCGATGCCGAGCAAACGCACTCTTTGTTTGGTACAAACATCGAAACCGAGGTCGATGGTGACATCTATCGTGTCACCATCGACAACCTTTTCTAAGGAAGAGACACGGTAAATGAATTCACAGGGTTCTTGGGTATATGTAGACATATAGTATGGGTTAGATTATAATTGTGTTTGAGCACCAAGAGTGTTTGGGCGCGGTGGTGCCCGCGTTTGAGTACCCCGATCGCGCGCTATAAAATTAAATCGCCCATTACCTCCTTCGTTCACATTACGTTTTTCTCTCGCGACTCTGTTCGCACCGTATTTTCTATTTCTTATGCCTATTTCTATTTGTCTTAATCGATTAATAGTAGTTTTTGGATTCATGATTTCATCTTTGAGCTTTCTTCGTTCAGCTCCCGGAATGAACCCACCTTTTATCACATGTTTGCCATTGATGTTCTTGATATTAACTAAAGCGTATACATTTTGTCTATATTTGATATTTTTGAGACCACCCACATTTTGTTGAGTTTGCCTTAATTGACCCTGTGTGAGGTTTAATTTCCCCTGTACACCCGTGAGTCTACCTTGCGCGGTTTTCAATTGACCTCTCGTAGCATTTCTTTCACTTTGAAGCTTCCCAATTTGAGATCGTGCGTCGAGTAAAGTCGTTTGATTTCCTGTCATTGCACTTTGTAAATTGTTTCGTTGAGCCCGAAGATTCTGTCTCTGACCTCTGACCTGTGTGAGTTTGCCGAAAAGTGTGTTTCTTTGTCCCTGAAGATTCTGTCTCTGGCGTTGGAGTCCACTTACAACACCTCGCGCGACACCAATTTCTTTTTGGGCTCTAGTAAGGTTGGTTCGGGTGTTTCTCAATTGTGTACCGAGTCCACGAACAGCGGTACCTTGCCACTTGCCGACCACTTTAGATCTCTGTATAATCGCATTGCGTTCTTGTACTTTTTTCGTTAATTCTTCTATTTGGGCAGTGGCGGCTCCTATATTTTCTGCGTGTCGCATTTGCATATTTTGGATATTGCGAGCCCGCGCTTCGGTAGCATTAGTAAGTTGCTTTTGAAGGCGGTTTATTTCACTAGCGCTGGTCGCGAGGTTTTCGGTTTGTTGTTGAATTTGTTCGTTCGTTTGAGTCGCTTGTTTTTTGAGTGTCTCAATTAATTTTTCCAATCCTTTCTGTTCTTCATAAAGTTCACCCACTTGGTTTTGTCTTGCTTTTAAGTTCTTATTTTTAGCCTTTAGGCTCTCTTCTTGGGTACTAATGAGAGCCATACTCCTATTTAATTTTCTAGTAGCTACGTTTAATTTTGTAGATATTTCTTTTAATGCATCTTCCCTATTGTTAGATAAAGTTTTGAGTCGGTTTATTTCATTATTTTTTGCATTTCGTTCGGCGTTCAATTCATTTCTTATCCGCTGTAACTTTGCCTTTTCGGCTGCGTTTAATTTACCCTTTTCCAATAACTCGTCACGTTGTGCGGTGAGTTCGTTTATAGATGCGTTGCTTTCACCAAGTTTTTTGGTGATTTCAGCTTCTTTTGCCGCTGCCTCATTTAATGCATTCTTCCTTCGTTGAGCTTCGGCTGCTAACCCATTTCTATTAACCTTCAGATTACCCAATTGTTCGCGCATTACATTCATATTTTTCAGGTTTACGTTTCTTTTTTGTTTCAAATTGTTACGCTCACGTGCAGCTCTAGTGGCGTTAATTCTAAAACTTTCCCGTTCGATTTGAGTTTTGCGGAGTTTTTCTTGTTCATTAAGTAAACGTGTATGCCACATGTCAGATTCCATCTTCATTTCAGCTTTTTCCTTTTGTGCTTTCTCTAGATTTTGTCTAAGTTTTTCCTTTTGCGCCATACTCATACTTCCCGCCGCCGCCATATTTTTCTTTATTTGGTTTATTTCTTGGTTTTTTGCGGTGATTTGTGCGTTCGCGTTTTCTTTTTGTTTGGTAATGTTTCTCACGTTACCAGCTAATGTATACATTTCTCGCATGTATTGATTTTTCTCTGATTCAGATTTTGTCAATCGTTTATTGATGTTGGCTCTATTATTCATGGCGTTTTTGAGTTGTTCTTCCAAAGCCCGTTTTTCTCCGTTGGACAAATTTTTATTCTTTTGTAATTTGTTTCTGAGATTTGCTATTTCTTTGTTCGCGTTTTCTTTTTGTTTGGTAATGTTTCTCACGTTACCAGCTAATGTATTCATTTCTCGCATGTATTGCATTTTCTCCGCTTCAGAATTTTTCAATCGAGTATTGATGTTGGCTCTATTATTCATGGCTTTGTTAAGTTGTTCTTGCAAAGCCGTCTTTTCTCCGTTAGACAATTTTTTATTCTTTTGTAATTTGTTTCTGAGACTTTCTATTTCGGTGTTTGCGTTTTCTTTTTGTTTTCTCAAGTTACCAGCTAATGCGTTCATTTCTCGCATGTATTGTTTTTTCTCCGCTTCAGAATTTTTCAATCGATTTTTGAGTTTGGTTTCCAAAATTTGTATTTTATTTTCCAAACCTTTAAACCCACCCGCTGTTTCTTCGAGTGCAATGTTAAGATCACGCTTAATATCGTTTATTTTCTTTTCGCCGGACACATATTGATTTCTTAACCCACTTTTAATATTTGATGGGATGTTTTTATATGTATCATTTTTAATCAGTTCATTGAACTGAATACCTCTTTTATTCTTTTCTTGTTGAACTTGTGTGTTAATTTTAGCTAGCCCATTGTTGATGTTGTATGAATTTATGTTTTTTAAGGCCTCATCTCTCATCGCGTTTAAATACACTCGGTTTACTTTTTTTTTACCGAGCTCTTCGTCTAATTTTTTCAACTTAATCACGGCGTTTCTTGCACCAGTGTCGGTACCACCCGACTGCTTAAACACATTCAATTTTTCACCTGCAGCCGACTTTATTTTTATGTTTCCTATGGTATTTACTGTTTTTTGAAGTAGATCCATTTTACTGAGACTCGGTTTGTACGCGGTTTCGTACGCCGCGTTGATGCGAGTCTTCGCCGTGTTATACATGTTTGTACCATTCTTGTACGCTTTGATGCTTTTTTGGGCCTCATTCATGAACGCAACGCGACGTAGAGTATTGAGTTTACCCCCCTTATTTACTACGTATTTTTCGAGCTCCGCTATTTTCTTTTGTTTGTCGTTCACTCGGTTCGTAACTGGAGTCGTGCGTTTGAGGTCCTCGATCTCCTTCATCGCACGTCGGAGTGCATTCGAGTTACCAGACGTTTTCGCGCGCATGAGTTTATTGAGCATGGCCACCGTCGCACCGTCCGTCGATGGCTTCTGGCGAACCGCTTCGATGATTTGACTCAAATTTTGTGTGCTTCCACTCCCCGTGTCACGCGCCGCCGAGAGAGCTCTCGCCAAGTCTTCATTTCTTCGCGCGTTTGGTTTTCGAATCATCGCATTCACGTATCGCGCACTCGTTTCATTCATAGGTCGCCGAGGTGTGTTCTCGTTCCCGTTTCGGTTCCCGTTTCGGTTCCCGTTTCGGTTCCCGTTTCGGTTCCCGTCGCGGTTTAAGTTTTTCGATTCGTTGGATATTTTGTTCAAGTTATTAGACTCATTCGAAATATTATTAACATTGTTGTTGTTGTTGCGCACACCGTTCCCATTCACGTTATTCACGTTAATGTTGTTTTGGTAATTGTTGTTGCTATTCACCGAGATGTCTCTTTTTTGCGCGGGTGCGATGTGCAATCGAATGGGTTCGCGAATGTTCTTCGATTGAAGAACCGACTCCACGGCTTCGATTATTTCAGCTTTAGTCATCTTATCGTAACTCGCGAGACCAACTTTACGCGCGACACGCTTCAATTCAGAGAGAGTAGACGACGCCCGGAATAAGGTTTCAAAATCCGACCCAGTCAGTGGCGATTTCCTGTCTAGCATGTACTTCCCATCTTTAGAAAGTACCATGGGTGGAAGTGGGAGTTTACCGTCCTGGATGGACGAGTATGCATCGCATATCTGTTCACGCGTAAGATTTAACTCGAGACCCGTGTTCTGCTTCACGAGCCTCTTGAGATTCCTAACATTTATCCCTGGATCACACGCGTCCATATTGATATAAGCGGATAAAAAATTACGAAGCACCCATCATGTACATTCGTATTTTGTCTTCGTAACACATATTGAAATCAAAAATATCCATGTTCTCCACGTCGATCGTTTTCACTTCGTGTCTCGATGTGTCGTATACGTATCGGTTTTCTAAACTCGAACGAACGATGCTTTCGGCGAATGTCCTCGGATTGTCTATGTTTTCGGTGTATTTAATACTTGACTTTACCTGTATACAATATACTTCATGTGGACTTTTATCTAATAATGGCGTGAGTGGCAAAGATTCAATCGTCCCACCGTCGACGTACGTGTTTCCGTTGTATTTTCTTGATGAAAATACGAATGGTATGGCTATGCTCATGCACACCGCATCTAACACTTTCATATTAGGGTGTGTGTCGACCGAAAAGTATTCAGTTTTGCCTGTGTTTACACAAAATGCCGATATGTATATTTTCTTTTCGAGTTCATCAAACGTTGGATCACACCCACAAATTTCGACAAATTTATTTCGGAGTGGGTCTAGGTCTATGAGTCCGTAACTATGTAAAAAACATTTCAAATTCAACTTTACTAAATCTGAAATGTTTAATCTGAGTGATATGTCTATCACCTCATCGACTGTTTTTCCTATCGCGAGCATGAATGCGAGTATGGACCCCGCGGATGCCCCGGAAATTTGTTGTACATCGATGAGACGATTTTCTATTGTTTTAAGATGTCCGAGCATGGCGAAGATTCCCATGGCACCTGGACCAATCACCAAATATTTCATGGGTGGTCACCTAATAGTACTTAGGAAATTGCTTTCGCAAAAGAGCGAACACGAGCGCGAAAACGACGGTGTGAACCAAAGCGGAGGCTGGACTGGTTTGTCCAGACATGAACACACCCTTAGATCCTGGTGGAAGCGTCAAAAGCATGCCTGGGCTCAACGCCAAAAAGAGCACGGTGGTCACAACGAGATCAGTTCGGGTCAACACGAGACCCATGGCCTTGGCGATCAACGAGTACACGAGGAAGAACACGAGAGCGTGGAACAACACCGCAGTGCGTCCAGTGAGACCGTCGCGGAACTTAACACTTGTACCGTCCGTGCGAAGCAAAATACCTGGGCTGAGCGCGAGAAAGAGTGTGGCGGGGATAGAAACTTTCTGGGACGTGATATCTGGAAGCATATTTGTATTATGTATATATTATAATTCTATAGCTCTATTGTCTGAAAAATCGTAACAGAATTCAATAAAGTCGTGATACTTGGCGTGTTTTAAGATATGATTATCGAGCGCCCTGTCTTTGAGGTAGCGTTGTATTAATTTCCACATCCACCACAAGTCATCGTCAAAATGACCACCCCAATCGTCGATGTGAAGTGGCTTATTCATTTCGACGGTGGCGTCGTCGTCATCACTATATTCATTATCACTCATACGCTCTGCGGCGTGTGCATATTCATTCCAAACCATTATTTCTTATCTCTGATGCCCGTGAGGGAAAGTGAAGTGGATTCCTTTACTGGAAGACTATCGAGTATAGCCTTTAAGACACTTTCGGCCTGCTGTTCGTTTCCATTGAAATATGTAACGAGACCTTCTTTCACGGTAGTCTTATTTAAACCAGTCTTCCTGGCACTTTTGCGAACAGAGATTTTACCCTTCTTGAGATTGATCGCGTCGAGACCGTTATCCATCATGAGTTTCTTCACTTGTAGCTTGAGTGCCTTTTCGGCTTGTGTGAGAACTTTGATATCTTCTCTGGCTTCTGTAATTTGCTTGTTCAATTCAACCAATTTAGAGACGCTGTTTGAGAGTTCGTCTGAGGGAACCTGAGACATTATATAATATACCTAAAACGTTATTTCTTTAAGTTTACGCGCACAAACTTCGTTGCATGGTGTCTGGCGCGATGGTAGAGTTGTTCCACACGAAGGCTTCCTTAGGGTTTGGTGGATCGGCGCGGATTTGCTGATTGGCATTTCTCAGAGCGCCACCTATGCTTTCTGGGTATCCAGTTTGTTGTCGTGGTTCGAGGAAGTTTTGGCCGGAGAGGATGTCATCTGGGGCAAACTCACCGAAATCCTCCTGAGGCGCGACTTCGCGTGGCAACAAGGACGAGGCGAGTCCGGTACCCGCCTTCATTTCACAACCGACACCGGCTTCCGCGGCTGGTCCGACAGCGTCGATGCCACCGATCATCGCATATTCATTCTCCTTAACACTGTACGTGGCACGACCGTTGGTGATCATAAGATAGATCACCACGGCAATGGCGAGGGCGATGAGCGCTTGGCGAGGGGTGACCTTCTTCATCTTCATCATCTTTTTATATATAAAAACAATTTTTTTATTCGTCGTCTTCAATCACGATTTCGTCTGGATATGATTCAACTTCTGGTTCTGGCTCGGGCTCCGGGTCCGACTCTGGGGTCGGCTCAGGTTCTTGGACTGGTTCCGGATTCATCTTGACCTGGACCAAATTCCAAGTTGGACCGAACGCTTTCTTTGCAAACCACAAACCCGCGTATTCGAGCATGATAGAGCACTTGATACCGGTGAGTGTGACGTCTTCACCCACGAGTTCCTTCTTGGAATTGAAAATCTTTGTCGCTGAAATTCGATCGGCGGATAGTGTATCTTCCTTCGTGTAAACCTTGGTGATGGTCTTTTCTGGGAGTTGTTTGCCAAACCATGTCGCACTGTGTTCGTTTGCGGCGGCGATGTTATTGGCGTGAATGTTTTCAATGTTCTCGACACCGGTCGCATCGGTCAAGTCAAATGTGACTTCACCTGAAGCATCGTCGGTGACCACGGCATTTCTCACCTGGACGTAGCAACGCTTTTTGTCTTGAGTGAGTGCTTTGACGTGATAAAGTCCATCTTCACCCTTAGATAGAGTTCCGTAAATCATGTTATATATCATACACGTTTCAAATCTTTAACCCCTACAAATGGTATCATTGCAGCCTTGCGTATTATAGGTCTTGGAACCCAAGCATCTCTCGCTGGTTTGAAACCATACAGCGTTTCTTCTAATCGGAGTTTTTCTGGTATGGGTAAAGGTCTTTTCGGCCTGTAGTTGAATTCATTTTTAACATATGATTCCGATGTATTCTTGATCCAATTATTGGTTTCTATATTGAAACGCATATCGGATTGTGTTTTTGTAAATCCCTGCAGATTTCCCATATTTTGAGTTGTTTTAAGTCCATGTACGTATTGCTTTGATATTTTAGATGAATCGGGTGTGGTCGTGAAATTTGTGTATTTTTTAGGATTTACTTTTATCGCCTTGCGTGGATTGATATTCTTGAATTGTGTGTGGCGCTTTGGTTTTTTAGTGAGTGGTATTCCCACTTTTTTCATTATATTTTCCATGGATTCATTTGGGAGTATATTTTTTCGTGTGATGAGTTTTGCTAATTTTATCATTCTTCGTCTGTCCTTCTCTTTCTTCTCGGGTGGTCTGAGACCGAGTTTTTGCATCGTGTATGAATCTTCTATGAGAAACCGCTTCGATGCGAGTTTGACATTATCAAACTTACCGATGACGTATTTACCTGTGATTTTGAATATATCGAGTGCTTGAATTTGATCGTCTCCGACTTCGAACCCAAATTCTTTTGGGCGCATGAATGCGATATCGAGAATGCCACCCATATTTATCGATTCTATTCGCCCAGATTTAGGTGAGTATAGACGAATTTTCATGTCCAGTGTGAATAGTTCTATATCAGCGAGTGTATCTGGACCTCGCTTTACATCCTTTCTTTTAGGTATGAGTGTATATCTTCGAGTCACGTAAGGGCCTGTGTTCGAAAACCCGAGACCTATGAATTTTCCTGGTTTACCTCGTTTATCGTACACGACTTTAGCGAACCGTTTATTCACTCGTTTAGATATTTCACCGAGTTTATTCCATAAAAGGAGTTTTATGGCTTGGAGTTTACCAAAAAATTTCACATCCGGTTTTATTCTCGGCACGAACTTAGTGTCTATGTCGAGTGTCATGATTCTTTGAGACGGTTCCAAGTATGAATTTACCGCGTCCCCACCGGATAAAATCAAATCACCGACTGGATTTAAGAACTCCGTGAGCTCGTCTATGATGGCGTACAATTCGTATCTCAATGCGTCCGTGAGTATGACACTCGCAAAATCTTTGAAGTCTTCATCGCTATGAAGCCTGTGCATTCTCGCCCTGAAACGAGACACGTCATCAGATTCATAGAATCTCTTAAGAGTTGGATCGTTATGGAATAACTTTTTCATCCTGAATCTGTTTATGACCCCCTCTGAATATTCACCTTGATCCATGTTATTATTAGGTTACATAATATTATTCGAACAACAAGCTTAAAGATGTGATACCTAAGTAAGACATAAAACAAGATGTCTCTTGAAACTGTTATTTCCGAAATCTCTGCCCTCCGCGCCGAAATCAAGTCTTTGACTAAGATTGTGCGTAAGATTAAGGCCAAGCAAGACGATCCGGACGGTACCAAGGCTGCGTCTCGTGCGAAGAACAACGGATTCAACCGCGAACAAGCCATTTCTCCAAAGCTTCGTGAGTTTCTCGGGGTCGAAGAAGGAAAGCTTGTATCTCGTTCCTTCGTCACGCGCGCGATTAACACCTACGTTACTGAAAAGGGTCTTAAGCATCCGGACAACGGTCGCGTTCTTGTGCTTGACGACAAGCTCCGCGATCTTCTTGAACCACCTGCGGATACGCAAGTCACGTTCTTGAACCTCCAAAAGTTCTTGAGCCCACATTACACCAAAGTCGAACAAACGGCTTAAAAAAAATACCCATTAAACTTATAAAATGATCATCGACAGGGAAACCATCGAAACCCTTGTTGGTACAAAAATATCGAAGATAGATTTGTACCAAAAAGCTTTTACACATAAATCGGCTTTAAAAGAAAATGGAAACTTAGACTCGTTCGAGACGTTGGAATTTATAGGTGATTCTGTGTTGGGATTTGTTATCACAAAATTTTTGTTTGATAGGTACGAACAACAAAAGGAAGGCTTTCTTACGAAAGCGAGAACAAAGCTCGTGAGAGGCGAGACACTCGCAAAGATTGCGATGAAACTCGAGATGTACAAATGGATCCAAATGGATGAAAAAGGTATGAGAAACGAGTGGTTTAAAAATCCGAAGATATTAGAAGACGTATTTGAAGCCTTCATTGGAGCCATATATATGGATTTAGGGCTTCTTCATGCAAAGAGGTTCATTCTGAATATTTATGAAAATCCGGAACTCGTCGATATGCGATCCATCATGGTGGATGATAACTATAAGGATCATCTCATGCGGTATTGTCAGACTCACGGACACCCACTTCCAGATTATAGAGTCATATCACACGATAATGGTGTATTTTATGTCGACGTATACGTGAATAACGTGATACTTGGACGAGGATTCGCTAAAAATAAGAAACAAGCCGAACAAAATGCCGCGAAATATTTTTTCTATCCACATTAGTAATGATTCCAATATTATTCGTGGCTGTCACTCTATTTTTTAGAAGGCCGATCCCTAAACAATATTCAAAACAGGCACTCATAAACGAGTGTGAAAGATTGGGTGTATCTTCGCAGGGTACATCTCGCATATTGAGACATCGGATTACCCGCTTAAAAGGTAAAACGGTTTAAATCTCAAGATGCACCCAAACGTCGAGAAGCTCATCAAAAAAACGTACGCAGAACAGCGTTCGCAAGAATGGCTCGACTTGAGGAAAAACATGCTCACGGCGAGTGACTGTGCCACGGCCATAGGTGAAAACAAATACGAGAAACCATTCGATCTTCTTCTCAAAAAGTGTGGTAAGGGGAAACCGTTTACAGGTAACGCCGCGACGGAACATGGGAACAAATACGAAGATGAAGCGCGTATCCTATACGAACAGAGACACAACGAGGTCGTACACGAAATTGGTCTCGAACCACACCCAAAATATCCTTGGCTCGGTGGATCACCGGATGGTATCACGGAGAGCGGCAAGCTCGTGGAAATCAAGTGTCCAATGTCCCGTGAAATTTTACCAGAGGTCCCGAAGCATTACATGCCTCAATTGCAATTATGTATGGAGATTTTAGATTTAGAAGAATGCGACTTTATACAATATAAAAATGCAGATTTCAATTGGCCTAAACCGGAGGAATTCGTGGTCGTGCGCGTCCCGCGAGACAGAGGATGGTTTGAGAAATACTTCCCGGTCATGGAAGAATTTTGGCAAAAGGTGTTGTATCACAGAGAACACGGGATAGAAGAACCCGTAAAGAAGACCAGGGCTCGTAAGAAGAAGGAAGATGAACCACCGCCTCCGTGTGAAATTAAGTCTGACTCCGAAGACGAGTACAGGGATGAGTGAATTATTATCTGATTATATATAAATGAGTACACAGCCTTTTGTCATACAACAAAAATCGAACAGTACTTTCGGTACGGTTTTGAAAATTCTGGGTTTCTGTTTTTTACTTTCGTGTATAAATTCTATGTGGAAATCTTACACGGCCGCGAGAGCCGTTGGTAACGGAATTAAAAATATGGACTTCAAAAAGAAAACGAGTCCAATCATAACTGATATGGAAATCATAACGCGGGATTCGACACCGAGTGGTACGACCACGATGGAGGTGTCCTCCGATGAACCACAAGCAGAATCGGTATCCACGAAGGATATGAAGATTGCGTTGTATAAAACAGCCGACTGTACCGACGAACCCATGGGCTCCATCACATTAAACGCTGGTACAATTCTTAGTACAACGGGTACGTTCGATAATAGAGGTCTCGAAAAGGAATCAAACTATGTATGTTGCATAAAACACGAAAATGCTAAGCTCGCGGGGGAATACATGAAGGCTGGTGAAAAGAAAAATTTTGGTATATCGGATGATGGTAAAACAAAGATCATTCAGTTTGGAGAACCAGATGGACCCGAAAATTGTGCGACCGATTTTTTTGCAAATTGGACTCCTCTCGAATAATTTTGAAAAGTAAAATAAAAAAAAATATTTTTTTCAAAACTTTTTTCTTTAAAAAGAAAGTGAAAAAAATATTTTTTTATTTTTTGTTTTTAAATTCCCAAAAAGTATGGTGTTACTTTAAAAATTTATGTAGAGATTATATCTATTTCAAATCAATCGACGGAGTAAGACTCTAAAGTAACACCATGTTTTTTTGAACTTTTTATGTAGAGAGTATATCCATTTTAAATCAAATGACGAGAATTTTGTAAAATTTTGAAAAGTAAAATAAAAAAAAATATTTTTTTCAAAACTTTTTTCTTTAAAAAGAAAGTGAAAAAAATATTTTTTTATTTTTTGTTTTTAAATTCCCAAAAAGTATGGTGTTACTTTACCTAAGTCATCACGACCTATGTCTAAATCAAACCAAAATGGAACTTTACCCACATCAGATAGAGGGCGTGAACTGGATGCTCGAGAGAGAGCATTCTTCGTCCGGACCCAAGGGTGGATTCCTCTGTGATGAGATGGGTCTCGGTAAGACGGCCCAACTCGTGACCGTGATCAAACGCAACAAGACAAACACGACGCTCGTGATTGTACCCAAATCTATCGTGACTCAATGGAAAAACGAGATACACAAATTTGCTCCCGAACTCAGTGTTTTTGTGTATGATGGAATCAAACGAACAAGAGACGCATCTGAATTTGAACGTCACGACGTGACTGTTTGTCCATACAGTCTACTCACTGAAGATGACCCACTCATTCACAAAGTGAATTGGGGTCGCGTGATTCTCGACGAAGCTCACGAGATCAGAAATAGACGTTCAAAGCGTTTCAAATCTGCCATGCGTATGAATACCACGTATAAATGGATCGTGACGGGAACTCCCGTGTTCAACGACGTCGATGATTTCGTCTCACTGTGTACATTTTTGGGTATCGACCGAATTGATGTACAGTGCAGCCTCGACGCCGTGCGTGAAAAGTTTATCATTCGCCGAACCAAGAATAAGGATGACATCCCAGAATGCTACTTCGAAAATGTCGAACTCGAAATGTACCCAGAAGAAAAGGTGTTGTACACACACGTGTTTTCAGAGGCTCAAGAGATGATCCGAGAGATGATGAAACGAGCCAGGATACACGGTGATTCAACCATGTATAACATGGACATACTCGAATGTTTTTTGAGAGCTCGTCAGGCCATGGTTTGGCCACAACTCTACATCGATGGCATGTCCAGGAAGACTGGCGAAGAGATGGATCCATGGACGGGACGTTCGAAAAAAATGGAAACCCTGTTTGAACTCATTTCTCAGCACCCGGACGAAAAGACGCTCGTGTTTTGCCAATTTAAAGGTGAGATGAATTACATTCAAGAAAAACTGACGTGCCCCGTGTTTAGGATTGATGGAACGTATACAAAAGAACGACGGGAGTCGCAACTCACAGAGTTCAATCGCGCACCACAAAACAGTGTTTTTCTCATTCAGGTAAAGGCTGGCGGTCAGGGTCTAAATATTCAGGCTGCTTCTCGAGTGTATATCACGAGCCCATCTTGGAACCCCGGGACGGAGTTACAGGCCATCGGTCGATGTCACCGAACAGGTCAAAAGCGTAATGTATACGTGAAGAAGCTGATTTATACCGGTGACGAGAAACACCCGAGCGTCGACGAGTCTATCGTAGCTCTACAAGTGAATAAATCTGTGAGCTACGCCGAAGTCTTAGGGGATGATAGTCTTAAAACTCAATTACCCGGTAAGTCCGAGGGACTTTCAATCTCGCAGATTAGAAATATTTTCAGAGCATAGTGTATATACAATGAAGACATTTGGTTCCCGCGCTGAAGTGTTACACGGTACCGCGGAAAAAACTGCTGGTGGTCTCAAGAAAAAGGATTTGTTCCAGGATCAATACGGTGCCATCAAGAGCAAAGCTGCGTCCAAGGCGGCGCTCGAGAGAATGGAAGAAGAGGGCAAGAAGGCCATGGTTAAGGTCTTCAAGCCAAAGAAGTCTGGTTTCAAGCTCCAGCCAAAGGCGGGTACCAGTGCTTACAAAAAGCTCATTAAGAAAATGTAAATGTAATATAAGAGATGTCACTCACAAAGTGGTCCCAAGCTGTAAAGATGGCTAAGATTAAACAGGGTATAGACCCAAAAAAATATGTAATGATTAAAGGTAAACTTCTCAAAGAAGCCCAGGCTATATACCAACTCTTGATAATTTCTAAATGATGAATTGAAAACCCTTAAACGTCTGCGGTTCATACGCGACGAGTTGATAAAGTTTATACGTAATACCGAACTTTTTGTTCAAGAAATACACACTGTTGATCTCAACGATCGCGGTTCCCGAATTTCTTGAATAGAGACCACTTTTACATTCGCCACCAATCGGGTTCTTTTGTTCGTCATAAATGTGTGGTTTAACTTTACCATCCATGGCGACATCGACTTTCACGCGAAATTTGGGTTCTCGATCGGGGGATTCCTTGATGTTTGAAAAAAACATCCCCTTGAGCTCATCTTTCGAGACTTCGCGTTTAAAAATATCTTGACTTTGTTCTTGAATGGCATCTATGATTTTGTCTTCGAACGCACGCATGGTTTCATAAAAGGTCTTCACGTAGTTTCCATCTTCGTCGTACCCTTTCATCGCGAAGTCGAGTGACCACTTCGTAGGGCCAACTTCTGGTGTGAATCCGGATATACCGAACGGCATATACATCCGGGGGAATTGAATTCGCAGGGGCTTTCCTTCTTTGGTACACAAAGAAATCTTTCTCCCGTCGTGTTTAGGTATTTCGACTTCATTTAGTAGATTCACGAATTTAGACATTTGTATTACAAAATATATGTGCTAAAGCTTTAAGCAGAGCATGCCGTACATTCAGCCTCGAGACTAAATTGAATCGGTCTCGCTTTGGCCTTACTTCTCAGGTAGTACATACCCGTCTTCAGACCCTTCTTCCACGCGTAGAAGTGCATGGACGATAATTTTGAGAGCGTCGGGCTCTCGACAAACAGATTCATGGATTGTGATTGATCGATGAATACAGCTCTGTCGGCGGCCATATCGATGATTGTTTTTTGACTGATTTCCCATACAGTCTTGTAGAGTTCCTTAAGATTATCGGGGATGTCCACGATGTTTTGGACAGAGCCGTTGGCTTTCACCATGAGATCCTTCATTTCCTTAGACCAGAGACCCACGGCCTTGAGATCATCAACCAAGTGTTTGTTGACGACCACAAACTCTCCCGCGAGAGTTCTTCTCAAGTAGATGTTTTGAGTGTAAGGCTCAAAACACTCATTGTTCCCTAGAATTTGTGAAGTACTCGCCGTGGGCATGGGTGCGAGCAATAGACTGTTTCTCGTGCCTTTCTTTACGCGTTCGCGCATGGCGTTCCAATCGTAACGATCTGAAAGTTGTGGCGCATCCCACATGTCAAACTGAAGAATACCTTCACTGAAAGGCGAACCCTTGAACGTTTCATAAGGCCCGACGCTGTCGGCGAGTTCACAACTCGATTCGAGTGCGGCGTGATACATGGTTTCGAATATGAGACGGTTCATCTCACGTGATTTTTCCGAGCCAAACGATTCTCTGGCCATGATGAACACATCCGCGAGTCCCTGTACACCGATACCAATTGGTCTGTGGCGCATATTCGAACGTTTCGCTGGTTCGGTCGGGTAAAAATTTTTATCGATGACTTGATTCAAGTTTCGAGTGACAATTTTCGTGATGCGATGAAGTTCATCGTAATCGAAATTACCAGTTTCCTTATTCATAAATTTAGGAAGTGCGATCGATGCGAGATTACAAACCGCAGTTTCATTTTTATCAGATTTCTGAATAATCTCCACGCAGAGATTGGATGATTTGATCGTACCTAAATTTTTTTGATTTGATTTTTTATTGCACGCATCCTTATAAAGCATGTAAGGCGTTCCGGTTTCGCTTTGAGACTTGATGATCGCTTTCCAAATTTCGGCCGCTGGAACGGTTTTGTTCGCGATGCCTTCTCGCTCATACTTTTCATAGAGTTCATCGAACTCCTTGCCGTACACATCCGAAAGCCCCTTCGCCTTGTCTGGGCAGAAGAGTGACCAATCACCACCTTCTTCCACGCGACGCATGAAAAGATCGGGAATCCAAAGCGCCGAGAACAAATCTCTACAGCGAGCCTCTTCATCCCCCTGATTAAGGCGAATTTCGAGGAAGTCCATGATGTCGCTGTGCCAAGGTTCTAGATACACGGCGATCGACCCCTTTCTACGTCCAGCTTGATTCACGTATCGAGCCGTGGAGTTATAAACTCTCAACATAGGAATGATGCCATCGGATGTACCATTTGTACCTCTGATACGAGACTTGTTCGCTCGAATGTCGTGGACGTGAAGACCGATACCACCAGCCCACTTTGAAATTTGAGCACACTCCTTTACGGTGTCGTAAATACCATCGATACTATCGTCCTTATTGGAAACTAAGAAACATGAGCTCATCTGTGGTCGGTGTGTGCCCGCATTAAATAACGTGGGTGTCGCGTGAATGAATAGACCCATGCTCATGGCATCGTAGGTTTCGATCACGCGGTCGATGTCGTATCCATGAATGCCTATGGCCACACGAGCGTACATATACTGAGGTGTCTCCATGATTTCTCCGTCAACCTTTTGGAGGTATCCTCGTTCGAGGGTTTTGAGACCGAAGTATCCAAACTCGTAATCACGTTCGGGTTTAATGTGTTCGTCTATTTGTTTGGCGACATTTAAGATTGCGTACGTGACGATGTTGGCGTCGTGGAGTTTAAGCATGGATTCAGAAAATGTTGAGGGAACACGCTTCTGGATATTACTCGCGACGATGCGTGTCGCGAGTATTTCATAGTCTGGATCGCTCGTGATCATACCGATACAGATTTCCGCTGAGAGTGTATCGATTTCATGAGTATTGATATTATCGTGCATCGAAGAAAACACTTGCTGAGCAATCATAGATGCGTCTACATTTTTCGACAATCCATGCGTAAGTTTTGAGATCCTATTGGTGACCTTATCAAATTTAACGTCTTCAATACGACCGGATCGTTTAATAACCCTCATTTTATAAATATACAGGTTAATTTTTTATACTCATTTATTTGAAGTCTTTGCTTCTCACTGGGACTGGACCTGCGACCTCGAATTTACGTTCGGGCTGGGTGAGGTGGGTGTTCGTGAAAAATGCACCATATGTACCAGGCTTCGCGACTGGTGGGTAAGATGCGATAAAGCAATTGCCTGACTTACATACAGGGCGAAATTGTGGGCATGCATCCGTAGAGTAAGCTTCATCGAAATCGGAAACCGTGAGGTTCATTTATAATTACTGATAGTTTTTTTCCAGGACTATATTAAATGTGTGATAATCTTCACCTGAACTCTTTGAAGCAATGTCAGACCCCGCTGAACACACTTTTCTTTTCTGAATTCAATGTAAATTTACTTCAACGAGCAATTCGCCAAGATTTTAAGAACAAGACTGGCATCGCCATAGATTATCAAAGCAATGACGATCTTTATGGTATCATGCGCGTGGTGTTCATAAACAATAGTGGTGATCACAACTCGCGAGTGAACGAGCAAGTAAAGATGATGAACACCATGGTCATAAAAACTGCCGTCGGACAAATCCAATCCGGTGTTTCTCAGTATATGGGATACGTCCATGATATGGACAGAGGGCTCGAACCAATCGACGCGCCTGTGAATACATCAACGACCGGTAACAAAATAGGCCTAAACAATAAGATCGGTGTTTAAATTATAGTCATAGCTGGACCGTACCCATTTTGATCGCCGATGACTGGCTGGTCGTCAGAACCTAAAATCACCTCTTCTATGAGGTCGTCTGGTTTGACGAGTTGCTTCTCTGGCGCGACGGTGACTTTCACCTTAACTGACTCTCCTGTAGGAGTTGGTTTGGTGGAAACCAAATAGACGACCGTCGTGACCAAAATGGCCATTGTGATTACGGTGTACACAAGCTTATTCATTATATAATATACCATATAAAGTTTTGTGACCATATATACACATGAGTCTAAATCAATACAAGTTACAAACAGAGATCACATGTAAACAAAAAGGATGGACTAATAGTACGATAGACACTGTGTGGTTATTATTTACAGAAGAAATAGGTGAGTTGGCTTCGGCCATTAGACAATATAAGAAGACTTTTAAGAAGACCAATCTAAAAAAGGAAAGGGGTACGGATGTCATGATGGAAATGGGCGACGTATTCAGTTACCTGTTTCAATTGTCGTCCATGTTGAATGTAGACCTGGACAAGATGTGGATTGAACACGGTAAAAAAATGAAATACAAGAAATATAATCTACGGTAGTATAAAGATGCCTTTGACGGATGAAGAATCCATGGATCGGGTTAACCCATACGTGCAGCACGACTTCTTTATGCCCGGTACGAGCAGACAACTCATAGATTTTGCCGAACACGAAGCACCAACCGAAGAAGAATTTAAAGATGACTACAGAAGTCCGATGTGCGACTATGGAGTGATGGTCGCAGGTCGAATTGGTAAAAAGGGTCCATGCTCTTTATCGAGAGGTTTGTATCCAGGAAGAAATATACAATACGACGAAGATGTTCCAAATGCGTTAAATAACGATAATAATCACAATGAACGGACAAATTCTAAACTCGTTAACAACTTTATGGGTGGAGCGATTCTACTTCTATTAATTGCAGCACTCTGAAAAACTTCTCCAAACGCAAATCGTTGACACATGTGTCTATGATGATTGGAAGTTGTTCTAAGCACATTTGCTTGATGAAGTTCTTCTGCCATGAACATCGCATATTTATAACAGGTGGTGAGAATGTTGGATCCAGGATTTTAACTGCATTCATGATTCGCACGATGCTTCTCGTATTATTATTTTCACACATAGACGTTTCCAATTCAACTAAAGCCATCTTTCGCCTGATTTCAGTTGTTTTGTTTACCATCGTATCTAAAAATTGCTCATATCGAAGTGTGTCGGTTATCGACCTTATTTCAGTCCAATTTCCAATAGGTGTGGTGTCGAATACATCCCTTTTACTTATGTAGCCAATCCCACATTCATATTTAGTGTATTCGACTTCCACAATATTAGACCCGCTTTCTACATCATGCGAAACACGGGCTGTTTTCACAAATGATGGCATGTAAGTTATGTTCATGCAATTTCTCTAACTTCTTTAAGCACCTAAGTCGGTCAAAGCTACACGATTAATTAAGTATGTTTGGGTCGATCATAAACAACACATTCTCATATTATCTGTCTCTCGATGAGTTTCGTAACGAGATACCAGAAGACATCAGACCATCGTGGGTGAAGCTCACCACAATCACGATGGTTTCAAGCTTTAAGAAGTCGATCGACATACAAAGGCTTCGTATGTGTTTCGAAAAAATAACACCCATACGAATTCGAATGGCGGGCAAAGAAAAATCACCTGGATATGAATGGTCACTCAAACCCACGTCATTTTACAATCAAATCACACTGTGTTACACCGATATGTATAGTTCTAAATCTATCAAGTTATTTCCCAATGGAAGCATACAAGTCGCTGGATGTGCAGACCTTGTAAACTGTAAACATATCATTAAACAATTATCTATGTTGATTGGAAAGCTATTGAACGAGTCGTGTATTCCACCCATGGATACATTCAGGGTCGTCATGATAAATTCAAATTTTAGTTTGAATTGGCACATAAATCTCATGCGAACGGCGGATCACTTTGAAAAATATTCGGATGTATTTAAAGTATCGTTTGAACCAGACCGATATTCTGCCGTCAAGGTAAAATTTAAGCCGGCGGAAGACATGAAAGAAGTCACGACCAGTATCTTCAGTACAGGAAAAGTGATCATCACCGGGGCGGAGACATTCAAGGAGATTGCATTTGCATACAACATAATTAATCAGCACATAAACACAGAGCCGAGCATTAGAGTGAAGAGAGTCCCATCGGAAAAGTTTGAGATTTTTGATACATTATCAGGGGCAAACATAAAAGATATAGTACAAAAATTGAAGGGCATGAATATAAATTCATGGAAACGAACGATCGTGAATAGACAAATTAATTTCTGATGTAATAATAAATGTCTCAGCGACTTGGAATGGCCGATGGTCGATGCTTCACCGTGAACTCGGCTAGTCAGTTGTACAACAACTACTTGATGAACAAGAACGGTATCTCGTATGAAGACAACTATTCTTATCGCAAACTTCTGCAATCGAAGGGACCGGAACTTTTCAAAACAAACCAAACCACCACCAAGTGTGCTTCGTGTGACGAGCCATTGGTCGATACGCGCAATATATATTAAACACGCGAAATTACGATAAATATTATATACAACCTTTCTAGAGAATGTGTGCATGTGCTATATGTCTCAATGAAGTCAGAGAGACGAGACATAATAAACACATAAGATGTGGTCACTTGTTTCATTCACATTGTCTAGAAAAGTGGAAAGATAAAGGTAAGCAGACGTGCCCCGTGTGTAGAAAGATTTTTGATGGAGCAAATTTTAAAGTTCAAATAACTATACATAATATGTTTGAAAATGTATCCAATACGATAGATTTACAAGAACCATACATTTTTGACGCACTCGATGTATTCTTTGATGTCGAAAATGAAAACGACGTCTCAAGTCTTCTTTCTGACTTTGGGGTGAGTGTGTCCGACTTTGATCCCCTTGTTCTTAACACAGAATGAGCTGCAGTAGGTTTTATAATTTAACGAACCGTAGTTTCTAGAAGCTTTTCGTGGATCGATGATGATTTTGTTTTTCGCGTCGGTGATGAGCGGTCCCGTAGCCCAACCTCTCTTGTGAGCGAATATATTTGCCTTAAACCGCACGATCTTACCGGGCACCAATTTAGGGGCAGCCTTTTTAACTCGGGCGATTGGAACTTTGAAAAACTTAGCTATGGCCTCGTGTGTATTACCACCCTTTATCTTATATTCAACTTCATTCACTTGTTTATAAAAGTGAAAATCCCCTTGTCTAAAATAATTACTTGGGTTCCCAGGTGCCACGAACATCATGACTTTATAATGTCCCGGTTTACACTTCTCTTCAGCCTTTGCTACGTATACCTTTTTGGGGTTATCCGCCACGACGCGCTGTGGGAGTTTTTTACAGCTCACGTAAGAATGATTCATGTTCTTCATTCCAGCTCTATCACCGGGCACACTCTTATATGATCGTTTCTTTTCATAATCCCCAACGGCATACGCGTAACAATTATTATTGTTTATACCCACGGCTCGCCCCCACATTTTATGTGTAAATTTTGGCTCCGACCCACTCAGGGGGAGTCTTTTAGTTACTTGCCCCATTAATAATATTTCAGAAAAAAAATATTATTAATAGATAAAATGATCCAAGGCCTTGTGAACGCGCGCAAGACCCAAGATGCCGTGACCGAACTTCTCACGTTCGTCCTCATGATCCTCATCACGACTTTCGTGCTTCGTTTCCTCTGGAACCGTTCGCTCGTGAAACACGTGTCGGTCCTTAAAAAGCTCGACACATTCCTCGACGCTTTCATGTTGTCGCTCGCGATCGCGGTCGTCCGAGGTATCTAAACTTCTCTGTAACCAGAAATTTCTTCACCGTTAGAACTCACAAGAGTTGGAAACGACTTGATACCGTTGCACTGTTCCTTTTCACAGTCAACGAAATCGAATGATTTTCCATTTTTCTTCATGTAGTCCAATTGCTTGCGCGTCCAGCCACACCAATGCGCTCCATAAACTTTCCATTGTTCGTGACATTTTTTGCACTCGCAACCCGTGCAATCACATTTACCGTTTCCACTGCATCCACATCCACAGTCACACTTACTAGAGCTATTTCCAGTATAGAAAAGCACAATAAGTACGAGTAAAGTAAGTACAATAAACGCGATCATTATTATTTACTTAACATATTTTATTTTTAGGGATTCGCATATTTTTTCAATGGTTTTACCCTGGACATCCACACCCATCTTCTTTGCGATTTCCACTATATCCTTTTTCTTGTATGTCGTACATTTTTTACCATTCACCCGCACATACCCTTTCGGTGCGATCGATATCTTATTTAATGGTGAAGTTCGCGCGACACGCCGTTTAATCGGTGCAGCTTTCCGTTTGGCCTCCTTTTGAAGGATCGACTTTGCGCGTTGTATCGCAGACTCCGATGTTCGTGTGGTAGTTTTTGGTTTTGGTTTTGGTCTATAGACGATTGGTTTAGCTTTTGGTATGAAATTTAAAGGGTTATTCTTAAGTTTAACGGTCGATCTGTATGGGAGAAAATATGGATCCGAGAATATCTTTTCAAACGACGGTAGTCCGGAATGATCCGCATTTATCCGCAACCTGAAATTTTCGATTTTTGGTGAACGCAAACCTATGTAACTCATAGGCAGTATACGCTGAATGAATCTCACAGTTTCCATGGTCTCGCTCACACCGAGTCTTGCGCACACTTGGTACATCGCGTTCAGAAATAGATGTGCATCGTACATGGGATGAGAATTTAACGAAATTCCCCAGTTTTTATCTAAACCCTTCGTTAAAGGGTTCTTTATACTGTTTGTCATAGAGAGACCGTAATCCGATAAAAGTGCACTAACTCCAACGTCTTCCACGTTGAGTGTTATTTTACCTATTTGATACTTTGTCGGTTCCAAAGTTGGGGTGTCCATATTTATGAGTACATTTTTCGCATGAAGATCACTGTGTCTAAATGATGGGTATTTTTTACTTATTCTATAAAGATTATATAATACCTGTGTTATTATACTTCTGTAATGAATCGGTCTAAGTGTATTGCGTTTCTTCTTTATGAAGTCTTCGAGTGACCCATTATTTGCATACTCACTGTACATGATGTGTTTATCACCACAATTTTCATACGCGTATACCTTTACTCCACCCAGTGTACTCATCATTTTACCTATCTTGTATTCTCTTTGCAAAGAATCAGTTTGAATTTTTATGGCGACACTCTTCTTACATTCTCTATCGACACATCCCAAAAATACGGTACCATATTCACCCGCACCGATTTTTTTGGTGCCAACCTTAGTCCTGATGGCTCTTTTAACTGAAAAATTTGGGACTTTATTGCTATTTACTGTGTAAAATATTTTATCTGGATTACAACCTATTTTTTTTATTGCATCGGTGATCTCCTTTCCGACGGCCTCGTGATCCTTCGGTGTTCTAGCTTTACCGACTTTAACCCTCAGAGCTCTTAGGTTTCTGAGATGCTGATCCACCTGCATTTAATGTAGTGTTAGATTTTATTCGTCAACTTCGCATTCTTCTTCGTAATATTCTTCCTCCACACCTTCATCTACTTTATCAGACGTGGTAGATTCAATGCCTTGGAATGCAAAAGAGGGCAACTTCGTCGATTGTTCGAACAGAGCCTGGGATAGACGCAAACTCACACCAAACTTGTTATCGATGAACCAAATTTGAGTCACGTTGACGATGCACATGCATCGCTGCCCCTTTTCAACACTGTCGATCGGCACGAGCTCTCGCTTCGGGTTGTACGCTTCAGCCATGAATTCGCCGGTAGGCTTCGTCATGACCTTGAGCTTAACGGTATCCGGGTATTCCTCCTTACCCGGTCGCACGAGCGGCTTATAGAGTGCTTCCTTCATCACTTCGACGTTGTATGCCTTTCCCAACCATTCCTTGGAGTTCGCCGCGACCGTTTCGATAATACGCGCGTCAAGCTGCTTGAGCTTTTCGGCGAGTTCAACGGCTTGCTCGTTGTCCGGATCGATAGACAAATCGAGCGAATACGACGTCTTGTTAGTCGTCTCGTCAGTAAAGGCGCTCAGACCGTAAGGGCTTCGCATGTACGGGAGTTGCAAATACAACTTGCCCTTACCATCGGCGGTGTTAATGTATACTGTCTTGCCACCGTTCTTGTTCTTCTTCATCTTACTGAAGACAACAGAGGACGGATCAAAAGTGCTGGAAAGTTGGATCATGTTAGCGGACGACATATTGGTTTGTATATGTTATATTGGTACGAATACTTTAAGCATGTTTTTTTTTCTTACTTTACATTAAAAAGCTCATGGGTATCTTTAAGGATTGTGGATGTGGATGCGGTGGCGCCAAGGCCCAGCAGAAATTTTTGATTTCTGTCATGTCAGCCCTCGTATTCTTTGTGATTTCTAACCCAGATACGTATCGTCTCACGCGTTCTATTTTCGGTAAATGGGTCTCCGGACCAACCGGATGCCCATCTATGTCTGGGCTTGTGCTGCACACAGTTGTGTTTGTTCTCATCACGTATGCCATGATGAACATAAAGAAAGAAGGGTACGCCATAATGGAAAATGATATGGCGGTCACCGGACCAGTGCCCGGTCCATCCCCAGAAATGGATGTATCAGACGAGATGCGTGAAGCTCCACCCGCGATGGTCGATGTTCCAGAACCACTCCCCGGATTTAGTGAAGCACAGTACGATATGTTTGATAGTGGTAGTCATCTCGCACCCCTCGATGTCATGGGTGGAGAAGTGGATAAACCGGTCACTCTCAAAGTTAAGGTAAAGGAGCAAGTGTCTTGCCAGTGCGACGATGGCAAACGTATCACTATTTCGGGGTAAATTTAAATGTAATTAAAATAAAAAAATCAACATAATAAACGAAACCCGTTTACTATGTGGCTAAATAATTAAAAGTCTTCATCGAATTCGATCTCACACGAATCTTCGTCCATTTTACCATAATCACCGACGCGTTTTTCGAAAAAATTAGTTTTTCCATCGAGGCTTATATTTTCCATAAATTCAAATGGGTTCGCGGAGTTCCACAATTTCTCTTGTCCAACCTGTTTGAGAAGTCTATCGGATACGTATTCGATATATTGGGTCATTTTTTCCGAATTCATTCCAATCAGACTACATGGAAGTGCGTCCAAAATGAATTCCTTCTCAATCGCGACCGCCTCTTGTACGATTTGTTGAATCGTATCCTTGTTGGGTTTGAATTTCAACATGTTAAATAACTCAACCGCGAATTGTTGGTGAAGACCTTCGTCTCTGCTTATGAGTTCATTGCTAAAACATAACCCCGGGAGAAGTCCGCGTTTTTTCAACCAGAATATAGCGCAAAAGCTTCCCGAAAAGAATATACCCTCTACACACGCGAAAGCGAGGAGTCGTTCACTAAATGGCCTCGAATTATCAAACCATTTCATCGCCCATCTCGCCTTCTTTTCTATACACGGCACCCGTTGGATAGCCTCAAACAGTTCCTTCTTTTCAGAAGGAGAACGGATGTATTTGTCGATGAGTTTACTGTACGTTTCCCCGTGAACCATTTCATTATGAGCTTGATATGCGTAGAAGCTTCTGGCTTCGGGATATTGCACTTCATCCGCGAAGTTGTTATTCAAGTTTTCGAATACAATTCCATCAGACCCCGCAAAAAATGCTAAAATCATTTTTATGAAATGTTTTTCGTTTTCTGTAAGTTTATCCCAATCGTCCATATCCTTTGATAAGTCAACCTCTTCAGCTGTCCAGTTGCTCATCTGTGCCTGTTTGTAAAGTGACCATAAGTTGTCGTGTTGTATGGGAAATACAGTAAACCTATTCAATGTAGGCAGCAACATTGGTTCGGTGTCTTCGATGTAATCTTGGAAATCAAAAAATGTACCGTGGTGTTTTCCATCGATGAAAATCTGTGGATACGTCGTCACAGTTTTCCCACACAATTTTGAAAGGTCGTTCACTTCTATTTTTGTTTTTTTATAATCGATACCAAGATCGATGCACATTTGTTCAGCTAATTCACAGTATTTACAACCATCTTTTGAAAAAATCTCGACCCCCATGCGTGTGTTATTACTTGAAAATATTTTTGTCTCAAAACTTTAAGAATGATAAATTTTTCAGAGATCCAGCCTGGTGATCTCATTAAAGTATTACTGAATATCGATGATGTTGATGATGAGATATACGCTGTAACAAAAGACAATAGAGAAGACTATCTCATCGTCAATTATTACCTCGATACATCACTCGTGTATAAGGGTGCGCGCGTATACGAGATAGATGAAAACGAAGAACTTGTACAACACGAAAACTTATGTGAACACTACCCAGACGGTTGTTCTATATTTTCTAAAATAAATGATGGCATGTATTGCCTTAAAGAAGAGATCGAAGATGACATGGATAGCGAGATCATAGACGAATCCGATGAAGATAGTGATTTAGAAGGATTCATCGTACCAGACGACGAGATCGATGGACAGGTGATTCCACCCTCATCGCAAGTTCAGATAGATAAGGCGTGGAATGAATGGCAGCCTACGAGCCCTGGCTCCAGGAAATTCAAAGAAGTCGTCGATTCCATAGAAGAGTTCGCTAAAATGCACGCTGATAATCTCAATTTTTAAGAACCTAAGTGCGCATTTTCAAAAATGAAAAAAACAAATATTCTGGTATGGAAGGATTGACTGCCATCTGGTCGGATGTCGACCGTTTATTAAATAAACCCACTATAAGAAAGTCGATCAATACACATTTATGCAATAATTGCAATGGAATAAAAGTATTCACAAAAGAGGGTATGCCTGTGTGTTCACAATGTGGATTCACACAAGAGCATTACGTAGACGACAGTCCTGAATGGACGAGTGGTCTCACCGAAGACGGCCGTGTAAACGACCCTTCGAGATGTGGTAACCCAAATCCAAACCCCGAGTTATTTTCGGATGCGTGGGGTAAGGGTACGGTCATTTCTACAAAGAATACATCGAATTATGAAAACAAGCGAATGGCGAAAATTAATTTCCATCAATCTATGAACCACACAGATAGATCGCTATTCCACGCGTATAAAGATATAGATGAAGCCTGTCACACACTCCCGGAAAGTGTCTTGAAAGATGCCAAGATGATGTATAGAAAATTCAATGTAGAGAAACTAACACGCGGTGCAGTTAGATTGGGTATAAAAGCGAACTGCGTATTATATGCGTGTCGCTTATCTAATATACCCCGGACTACAAAAGAAATTTCAGATATGTTTGGTATTCAGAGCAAAGATATAAGTAGGACTACCCAGATATTCAAAGACACGCTACTCGGAAAGACTGAGAAAAACTACGTGACTAAGCCATTTAACGTGATGCAACGTCTATTGAATTCATTTGAAGTTACCCGAGCTGAACGGTTAGAATGCAATAAGATGTGCTCTAAATTAGAGGATTGCACAGATCTTATGAGTAAAACTCCAAATAGTGTCGCGTCTGTGATCATTTACATCGTGATGCGCGGCAAATTGTCTAAAAATAGAATAAGTGATGAGTGTTCGGTATCTATACCGACCATAAACAAAATAGAAAACATAATTAAACGATACTTAGAGGAATAGATGTAATAACATGTATAATGGTGAAATTGTTCTTAGCGACGCCATGCTATGGTGGTCTATGCCTTGAAAAATACATGACGAGTATAATTAAGCTTCAAATCGCACTCATAAAAGAAGGTATTATGCTCATGCTCGACACCACTGAAAATGAATCGCTCGTACATCGCGCGAGAAATGTCGCGGTTGGTCGGTTTATGCAAAAAACGGACGCCGATATTTTCATGTTTATTGATGCTGATATAGACTTTAACGCAGATTCTGTCGTTCGTCTCGTTAAATCCACGCACGACGTATCGGTTGCGGTGTACCCCAAGAAGGTTGTGATGTGGGATCAAGCCAAGACTGCGATCGAAGCCGGTGACGATAGAAATATGGCGATGTTGTCTTCGAGTCTTGTCGCGAATATCGGAGCACATCGACGTTCGGTTGAGAACGGGTTCGTTGAAATTCTGGATGGACCGACTGGATTTATGGCCATCAAACGAGCGGCATTTGATAAAATGCATGAAAAGTTCACGGAATTGAACTGTGTGAATGATCACGCGAATAGAGATTTTAATGAATATTGTGCGGTATTCGACTGTATGATCGACCCAGAGTCGAGGCGTTATTTATCCGAGGATTATGCATTCTGTAGAAGGTGGCAACAGGTCGGAGGTAAAATTTATGCGGATATAAATACCACACTCGGACACGTTGGAAACTTACCATTCTCTGGGTGTATGAATGAGAGGCTTAAGGCTTAGATGCATGTAACATATAAAATGAGGTTAGCCACCATCGTTGTGACTCGGAGTAAGTCATGTCATGTAAAGACACTTCACACTGTGCTTCGTTTGAATTTAATGTGTATTCAGTCAAAAGGAATTCAAAATGAAGTCGTGTACGTAAATGACGACCCATACGAGAAGTCAAATGTCATACAAAAATACATGAAAATTGCCGATAGAATTCTATACATAGATTTTGGGGTTTCTATGGACGAAGGTTCAATTGCACAAGTTTTTAAACCACACGAAGGTGTTGGGTGCGTGGTTTTCCCAGGTGTGATTGAAGGTATCGATTGGGAAATGTTTAAAACTAAAGTTAAGGATAATTCCACCGAACCCGTTGAACAGATTGGCCTTCATTTTGACACGGAGATTGGTAATAAGATTAGCGAGGATATCTATCAAGTAAAAAGTAGTAGCGCCAGATGTTGGGTCATGATGTGCAAGAATACGAGCAAATTCGTTAGAGATAAGCGAACATACGATTATAGGGTGCCCCCACGGATGGAACAAATGTTTTCAAAATTCAAAGAATTGGGGGTCAAAATTCATGCATATACGGCATCTAAGTTGACGATGACGTATACACACGAGTGTATAAGTAACTTACTGAACGCTGCCGGAGTTAAAGCTAATTAAAGATTTAAATTGAAACATTAAACAGATGTCACGGGTATCTGTAAAGAGGGATGACCCACTTTACACATACGCGATAAAGTATATGGAAACGCAATGGGGTGTCAATAGGAGATTCCCCGGTTGCCAACCCATATCGATTGAATACAAACACTTCGATACACTCCGTAAGAATGATTATGTGGTGTGTGAAAAGACTGATGGTGTCCGTTTCATGTTAATGGCATTCATGTATGATAAGCATAGGGTGTGTGTATTGGTGAACCGAGCGCTCGATATGTATTTGTGTAAACTTAATTTTAGACGACCCGTATACGAAGGTACTATACTTGAAGGTGAATTATACGAAGATATGTTCATGGTGTACGACTGTCTCATCGACTCCGGTGTAATCGTGGGACATAAACATTTTATCGATCGACTCGAGCATTGTGAAAATGTTTGCAAAAAATTGATGTCTCTCAAGAATGATGCGACAAAATTAAAAGTGAAGACGTTTCATCTCATGTGTGATTTTAAAAGCTTCTTGGATGATTACTTACCCACGGTCACCCAAGACATAGACGGTCTCATATTCACACCCATAAACTGTCCTATTAAAATTGGTACGCACGAAACTATGTTTAAATGGAAACCAAAAGAAAAGAACACGATAGACTTTCAAACTCATTTAGTGAACGGTGAGTGGCGACTATACGTTCAAGAAAAGGGGGAACTCGTGTTTGAATCAATCATACCGAGGGATAAAATGGATACATCTTGGTTGAGAGATAAGATGATCGTTGAATGTCGCTACATGATCGACGACATTCCAATGTGGTGGATGCCCATCATGGAGCGCACCGATAAAACACACCCAAATAATAGACGCACGTTCTATAGAACGCTCGTAAACATAAAGGAGGACATTAAAATGACTGACTTTTTAAAATGTATGTAATTGAATCTAAGCACCTCCGTGAAACTTTTGATGTTTTTATTTATTGAGCACGTATATTAACACGTAATACCCAGCTACTTCCTTCATGGTAGTTTCAAATATATTTTCATCGTCTTGTACGTACCATTTATCATTAAACTTCGTTACGGAATAATAGTGACCACCCCATTGTACACCTTCATGTATTATGCATGATTGTAATGAATATTTAATGTCGTCACCAAACGTAATGTCATCTTCTAAATGTATACGACTCTTCTTATCGAATGAAATGATCATTACCGGCTGTAGTTTCTTGAAAATAACCCGCGTCGTCGCGACGTGATGAACATTCCCATCGTCATCGGTGTATCCCTCGAGTGTGTTCCAATTCATACTTTTATTTATCAAATCACTGACTTTGCACACATGATCGTCTACGGTGAGTGTTTGTATGCTATAGTCGACGTCATTCGTATTTTTACCTTTCGGTGATATGGTTATCTGGGTCTTTTTTCCGTAGATTATGTCTTTTATGATTGAATACTCCTTTTCCAATATATCTATTATACAAAACAGCGCATCTTGGCTATCGTGTGGTTCATTCATTTTAAATCTAGGGAATGTACGTTGAAACTCTGCGAGTAATGCAGTTGTATCGATGCACCCAGAGTTCTGTTCACTAAAATACATTTTTACCAAATCATAGTAAAGTTTGGTAAATTTGCAATCGCCGACATATTGACTCTTGTATATGTATTCAGATATAGGTATGGTATGAAGAAGACACTGAATGGCGGAATTAAAGTAACATGTGTTTCCTAAGTTGTAAAACCCATGCATATATTTTTAGGATATAAAAAATACTTAAGGAGAAGACGCGTGAGTATCTTGAATAACCATGGACGTCAGACGCGTGTTTGATAACGTGAAACCGATTTTTGACAAATACAGAAATGAAGAACACGTTGAATTCGAAATTAGAGTTGGTAAATTTAACTGTGGTACATTTGATACCGATGTCGGAAAAGTTGGATTTGAAAACATCCTCGAAGGTCTTAAGAAATACGACGGCTGGGAACGGGTCGTGAATAGGTCGGAAGAAGTTTTTTATCGTAAAACTGATAATCTTCGAATTTCAATTGATGAGGATACATCCGAAGAAAAGATTGTCAAAAAAGACAAAGTCCACAACGAGGACTTTGGTAAACTCATAAATGCACCGTATGATATTAGGTTCGGTGTTTCGATTGAACACCCAATCGAAGATTATGAAGGTGAAATGGACATGAAGAAGACAAAGAGGCGCATGTCTTTTATTCGCAAGAATTTATCTATAGACATGACGATCGTTCAAGGGGATGTCGAAGACTTGGATACAGAAGATCCCAACACGTACCAAATTGAATTGGAAATTATTGACCCGAAACTCGTGAAGGATGATAATGATCTGTTTAACATTCTTCATAAGGTGAAGGATTTATTTAATATATTGAATACTAGTAAATGATTATCAACATATTTGTAATACTAATCGTTTTGTATTTCATGCTTGGTGTCGAATATAGCAAAGAAAACGTGGGTTCTATGGGGTACAAATCTAAAAACTTCCACATGTCACATGGAATGTCGACCGATATGGTTGAAGCCATGAAACGTGATGGATTGAGTGAAGAATCGATAAAAGAATTCATCATGATGGAAGATCGATTACTTGAGGTTGAACGTAAGTCCGTGTGTTCCCAGACGGCACGGCAATTTGAATCGGTCGGTATATCAGATCAAATAAAAAAGAGATTCGCTGGATATGATTTTTCATATCACACAAAGCACATTAAACAGGCTTCCGAACCATCAAAACTCATAAATAGAAGTATCACTTGCTCTTAGTTAAATTAGAACGTGTTTTCTTATAGTTTTCTATGAACTTTTTAATTTCAGTTTTGCTTGGATTGTATGTAACTATATAATTCACAACCACGTTCCCATGTTTACCGTATTCCTTTTGAATCAACTTTTTCTTGTATTCTTGCAGTCGCGCAGTCTTCCACTCCGACACCATGTTCCTTTTGATGTCATTTGCAGGCATTTTCTTCAAAACACCCTTCTTGTTAACGAGGTTTTTATACTTTACAGCGTTATCTAGAACATTTGATAGTTCTTTTACGTCTTTATTTATGTTCATAACATTTTTGAACTTTTTAATCCATCTCGGTCCATATAATTTTTCTATGTCATTTCTTATGCTATTTTTATTGAGGCGTCTCTTTTTTTCTATTTTTTCTACTTCAGCATTTCGTTTGATTTCCATGTTAATCATCTTGTTCATGCGAGTCCTATTGGCTTGTTCCTTTCGATTTTTAGTTTGTTTGATCTTAAGTTTTTCACATAAGGTTTTTATGGTATCAGAATTATCGACTTCTATACCTTTTTCTAATGCCATCGCCACTAAGTCACTCTTTTTGTAGTCGACACACGCTTTATCTCCGACTTTAAAGTTTGAATTTCCTAGATCGAACTGTTTAATCATAGTACAAAGTTTTTCCTTTTTATTCTTATCTTTTATTCCAACAACACCCAGTTTTTTAGCCATTTGTATGAGAGTCGTTTTAGTCAACGCTTCACATTTCTTCTTACCTATCATCACTTTACCGTTCTTATCGTATGTGATCTTCGGTGCATTCACCGGAGACTTTCGAGCCGTCTGCTTTTTTGGTATTTTGTAACAACACTCGTCACCTTGTGGATTCTTCTTGGCTCGATACCCCTGACTACACGGTGGTCGTCTCGATTTAGGACACGTGGTGGCTTTTTTAGAAACCACTTTGCGTGTTTTATTGGGTATAGCAGCTGTAATTTTTATTTCACCTTTGGATTTCAACATCGAGAAAAATCTAGTCGCCTTTGTGTACGCCGCATTCAAATCTTTTGGATTTTTAGCACCCGATATTTGTATGGCGCCACTTTTCGCTATTATGTATTTGTGACCTTCATAAACCGCGTACATCATCGGAGAAAGCTCGGGTTCATAATTTGATTTAAACCCGTACGCTTGACTCTTAGAATTCAGACGCATCATATCCAAAATAATACCATTTATTCTGAATTGACCACTTAAATTATTGTATTCAAATGGGTTGTATAAAAATGCCTGTCCGCGCGTGTATTTTTTTACGATAAATCGGCGAATGAGTTCGGGTTGATTTTCAATTTGCGAATCTTTACCCACGAAACCACCCGAAAATCGTATCTTGCCATTTTTGTAAAAATTGGCCGTTCCGCCGTTCGTCTCAACTCCATTCGTGAGCGTAAATTTTACTTGAACAGTAAAAAAATTTGCGTTTATGTCACCCTTTTTTCCATATTCTTTGGTGTGAGTAAATCCAGTTTTGAATCTTCCATAAAGACCAACGATTTCTTTGGTGTCTATGGATAAACCCTCTCCGATGGGTGTTTTCCCGAGTGGTGTTTTTTGCAGTATATACTTTAAATCTAAACGCGATTCGGCATCGAAGTTTTTGTTAACCGTCGCGTTAAACATACCCAAATTGAGCCCACTCAAAGTTAAATTTGTATTATACGCGTTATCGTTATTGCTATTGCTATTTGTCACGTATTGCGCAAATTCACCCATGTTCTGATTGTTTATCACCGTGTTTTTAAGACGCGTGGGAAACGCAGGTGCTGGCTGTGCGCGTTTCACGTCAACTCCTGAGTTTTTTATAAAACTCTGAAGGGATTGCGGACGCTCCATATCTAATGTAATTGTATATTTTTATTACACATCATCCTCGTTTGATACGAGGGTATCATTAACTATATCTAAACCAAATATGAACGGTTGCATACTGAATGGTGTACCTCGGTATAATGCGGTGTGCTGACGCACTTCCACGTCTCTCTGACTGAAAGGCCCCGCATAGAAGTCCTGATTGAATCTCGGTTTACCGAGGTTATTCGCGGTACAATGTTCGTTGAACTTTTCAACGAATAACTTTTGAGGACAGCAGAGATCTGGACTGTACTTGATGTAAGGCGATTGTAAAAAGTTCTCGAGCGTACTCGAAACGGTCGCGACTTGTCTTTGTACATCTTTGAAATATTGTGGGACTATGTTCCATATGTCCTTGTTTGCGTACTTTTGTGCGTATTCTAGATATGCACGAATGCATTTTTGAAGAATTATAGGAATCTCAGCTTCGAGCTTTTTATCGAGTGTGGGATCGGCATCTTTCACTTGTTTACCAAAATTCCACGTGAGCATACGTCTCAGAACACTCCCCGAATTATCTTTGTAACTGGGAACTTCATTTCCACCCAATACACCTGGGACTTTCCACGTCATCGTCTTCGCTTTTTCATGTTTAATCGCACAAGATACCTGTTCCCCGGATACAATGGATTGAAATTCCGCCTGTTCCAAAGAGATATCCCCCTTGATTTCGGGTGAAATGAAAACAAACGCATCATAAATCGAAGAAAGACCAAACTTCTTCTCCACGTTGTTAGATAATGTCCGGACATCATCCACGTCATAGAAAAGAGCGAACACTTTTGTGATGAGTGTCGATTTCCCGGATCGCGCGATCCCCTTCAAGAATGGAATGATCTGCCACCCGTCCAATTCCCCTACGTCAAAACATAAACGCCCACCCATGATATACATCCATTTACACACTTCGGAATCAAATTTCTGATAATCTAAGACTGACTGAAAATATGGAGTCGGTATATCTTCCCACTTTTCTGTATACGAGTAATCTTCGAAATCAGTATCGAAATATTTACAACTCACGATAGCTTGATCTAAGTTTGCAAACTCTTTTGAGTCGTATGTATAAAATGCCGTTTCATAGAGTGCAGTCTTATCCGACCAACTTTTACCCACGAAAACCCCATTTTTAAAAGACCACACGTGTCTGTTACGTTTAATCTCTGGAAATTGCATGTCGTTGCAGTTCGTTAAATGACGGATCACATCGGAATATGCAGAACCCCTACACGAAAGATTTTTCCATAACTCAAATTCAGTTTCTTTCTGCGCTACACCGTATACGTAGTCCTGTATTCTGTGTTCCTGTTTCCAAGCTCGAGTATCGTGGCCTTCTTCCGTGCGAATTTGTTTGCAACAGTGCCCCTTGTATCTTTTTATGTTGTTTTCATAAAGTTTTTTCAAGATGGTCAATATGGCCTGTTGATAAGGGCTCAATTCATCCAGAGAAGACGGTAATGTAGAACACCTAAATATAGATGGGTCTGTTTCGGGGTTTATGGGGATATAAGTTGGGTTGTTGATTCTCTCGTAGATTCGTGTATGTCTGAATACAATCTGCCACGCGTCGTCAACTTGGTCTATCAAACGATTAATTCGAGTTGATATTTTCATATCATCACCGTCATCGAGATCAAGAATCTTCAGAGCATTTGCTCTGTGATATAATTGTCCTAATTGTAAATTCATGCGTTGGTGTTTTGCAGAAATACTTTCGATATCTATGCTAGTCATCGGTAAACCGGAATCATGGTTAAGTTCGTTGGGTGTAAAGAAATTTTTAAAACCCAGTTGGAAGGATACCGCTTCATCATCACGTCTCATTATGTCCCACATGTCTTCCAATTGGGTCAAAAGGTTAATGAGCTGCTCCGGATTGAGACCCTGGATGTGATTCATCCACATCACCTGATTCGTCTCGGTCGGATTTGCATCGTGATTGATGTAATGTGTTTCTATCATCGACAGCTCCTTGTTCTACCCATGGGTTATTTTTCTAAGTACTTTTTTGGAGGTGAGCCAATATTTTGACCATAATCCTATTTTGGGTTTCAATTTGTTTAGATATAGATACTAATGCGCTACACACTGTATCACCCTCTTCCGTTGAAAAAAGGGACGTCGCGACATCGGTGATGTGACCGATAACATCGTCTTCACCCATGATCGCCCATTCCGGAATTTCTTCTTCGTCGTCGAATTCCTGTGGCTGTGACCCATCTTGATCCTCGTCGATCTGAATTTCAAGTTCACTTTCGGTCTCGTATTCGGATTCGGAATCAGTTTCATATATTTCTTGTGTTGGTTCGACTTGTATTTGATCAGACATTTATACAATACTCCAGGAAAAATCAAACTGAGTTTTTTCGCGAAATTATTTTCTCCGTATATAGTACAAAAACTCTCACAATGGCCGGTGGTCTCATGCAACTCGTCGCCTATGGCGCCCAAGATGTCTACTTGACTGGTAACCCAAAGGTTACCTTCTTCCAAGCGGTGTACAAGCGTCACACCAACTTCGCGATGGAAAACATCGAACAAACCGTCAACGGTACCCCAGGTGCCGATGGCCGCGTTTCCGTCACCGTCGCGCGTAACGGGGATTTGGTCGCCGACATGTACGTCGAACTCAAGTCCGGTGCCACCGCCGTGACTGATGATGCCTGGCTTGCGGAGCGTGCGGTCAAGGATGTTGAATTGTCCATTGGCGGTCAGCGCATCGACAAGCACTACCAAAAGTGGTGGCGTTTGTACTCCGAGCTTTACTTGGATGAATCCAAGAAAGCGAACTACGGTAAGATGACGACCGCGACCAAGGCGGGCGACAAGATTTTCCTGCCACTCATCTTCTTCTTCAACCGCAACCCAGGTTTGGCGTTGCCACTCATCGCGCTCCAATACCACGAAGTCCGTCTCGACTTCGATTTGTCGAGCGCCTTCGCGACCGTCACCGACGGCTCCACCTTCAAGGTCTGGGCGAACTACATCTACTTGGACACCGAAGAGCGACGCCGTTTCGCCCAAAAGGGTCACGAATACCTCATCGAGCAAGTGCAACACACCGGTACCGATTCCGTCACCGCGGGTACCGAAGTGCAAAAGCGCTTGTCGTACAACCACCCAATCAAGGAACTCGTCTTCTGCCTCGATGACGGTACCGATTCTTGGCGCACCGCCAACGCCCACGCGACCGTCACTTCCAACGTCGCGCGCGGCACCGTGTCTAACTGCTTCATCTCCGATTCGCTCGTTGGTGCCCCACTCGTGCTCAGCGAAGGTGCCAAGTTCTCCGAAGATGACAACGGTACTTTGGACACCTTCAAATTGGTCCTCAACGGCCAAGACCGATTCAAGGAACAATCCGGTAAGTACTTCAACCAAGTGCAACCATTCGTTCACCACTCCGGCTCCCCAGCGCCCGGTGTGTACGCGTACTCGTTCGCGCTCAAGCCAGAAGAACACCAACCAACCGGTACGTGCAACTTCTCTCGTATTGACAATGCCCAAGTCGCTATCAAGGCCAAGTCCGGTATCGCCGAAACCACGCTCCGTATGTTCGCGACCAACTACAACGTCCTCCGCATCCAATCCGGTATGGGTGGCCTCGCCTTCTCCAACTAAATTCGTTTTAGTTTAATTAATTATAGACAAAATCAAACCATAAAATTTAAAACGTAAACCGCGTGTTTAAATTTTATTGTGTACATAATATAAACATGTCTGAATCACAACCGGAACAACCAGAACTTCCAGTAGAACCAGTCATAGTCACCGAAGTCCAAGAGGTAAAACGTGCACAACCCGCGAGATCTAATATGGGTGTCATCCTAGTCAGTGTGGGTGTTGTGGTGCTCATGTTGGCAATCGTATATTTCGTGCGTTTCGATAAAACTAAAAACGGTACAGCTAAAATGAATACCTATAAACCGATGCCTCTCTATAATCGCAACATTGGTAACCAATTACCTCTTAATACGCAATCCATATCAAATAATAGTGGATACGGCTACAAAGCGAATGCATATTAAAGTTAAAAACCGATACACGTGTAAGTATGATAGAAATATATACAGACGGCAGTTGTTTACATAATCCGGGTCCGGGTGGATGGGCGGCGAAGTGTTACGATCCAGACTTCACACTCGAAGGTGGATTTCGCACGAGTACGAATAATATCATGGAAATGACTGCTGTTATTCGGGCTCTCGAAAAGTGTATTGAATTAAATGAACGTAATGTCATTATCTACACGGATAGTAAGTATGTAAAATTGGGACTCACGGAGTGGTCTAAAAAATGGGTCTCAAATGGATGGAAGACAAGTACTGGTAATGACGTCGCCAATAAAGAATTATGGGTGCGCTTACTAGAGCTCATGAATCAAAACATTTGTGTCACGATCGAGTGGGTCAAGGCACACTCCACGAATGAAAAGAACAACGAAGTCGACCGTCTCGCGAGGCGTCAAGCACTTAATTTCTCTGTGTTAAATAATGAACACCCACCATTGGTGTGAACGTGAAGAGCGACTCCTCAGGCGCTGGGCAGAGAGGGCGGCGGGTTATAGATGGTTACATAACCACGCGAGGATGCACTATAAGTGGCTCACAGACGCACTCACGTACCCATGTATCATAATATCATCTGTAACGGGTGTAGGTGGGTTTGCCGTACTTAATCCAAGTGATGATAATGTTTCGCCAGATATGAAGAGAAACATTATCATTTTTCAATATACATTTGCCTTTTTAAATGTAGTTGTTGGTATATTGACATCCATATCTAAATTTAGTAACAGTTCAACCATGATGGAAGCACATTCGGTCATGTCTATCCAATATTCAAAGTTTTACAGAAACATAGACATGGAGCTTTCTTTAGATATAGAACATAGAACCAATGCCGTAGACTTTGTACAAAAACAACGCATTGAATATGATCGTCTATTGGATGAAGCTCCGGATATACCATATCGCACTATATGTGAATTTAATAAAGAATTCCCTAATAAAGAAAATAAACCCGATGTGTGTAATGGTTTGAGTGTGATAGAATCATCCACACTTGGACCCGATAATCGTGTAAGGGACGCGATCACGCGATGGTTACGGCGAAAGAAATCATTCGATCTCACAAGGGGTGCGAGTGTTTAATTTCAAGCTTTTAATTTTAGATACCAAATCACACCAATAAACAATACGACTGAAGACACTAAATATAATACGTTCCGTGTATTACGACAAACATCGTGCGACTGAATTGGCTGCTGAACACCCCAATCACTCATGCAATCTAATGTGACGCACACATTCTTTTTTTACTCTTTCCAGTGTTCTGCATATACCATCCTGTATAAAACTCATGACGAGATGCATTCGCGCGTGCGTGATGAATCGTTCTGCGGCCAGCCACATACGCATCTTAAAATAACACACGAAAATAGTCTTAACTCAAACTCCGTATAATTTTTTATGTATCTATAAAATATATGTTTCGTCGAGTAACAAACGATAGACTACCAAATAATATACAAAATAAGATACTAAATATGGTTAATACAGAACGCAAAAAACGCAGGGAATTTTACAAAAAATTAGACGAAATGCTCAAAAAGGCTGAAAATAGAAAGAATTTAACGAGAGAAGGATTTATGATGTATTCTATGATAAATTCGCATAGGAATGGGGCAAAAAATGGTAATAAATTGTCAATGAATATGCTTAACAGGCATTTTAGAAGTAGAAAAAAAGTTGCCGATTTCTTTTTTAATAACACATCCAACCTCACTAAAAACGATAAGAGGTATATCATAAACAAGATGTTATTTGATAAGTCTTATCAGGTATTTTCGAACGATCTTAAAAACATAAAGAACAGAAACTACCTAAGTCAATACAAGAATAGATTCATTAAACGATAAAATGGAACTTCAACGTGCTATCATCAAGGGAGACCTCAATGGTCTTAGAAAGCTCGAACACCAAATCCTCGAACATGTAAATCACGTATACGAAGATACTGGAAATGGAAATGATGATTATGAAAACTTTAGTATTTATTGGATCACCGGCCAAAAAGACAAAAACCTTGCACTTGAGATGTTAATGGTGTTTCTTAATACTTGCCAAACTGCGTTAGGTGATTATTTCCAAGAATACATGGACGTCATGGTTTATCCCGGGTTGGTCGGGGCGGTGTGTGCCAAAAATCAGGCAATTATAGATATATTGAAAACATTCGCAGATGAACATACATACATGGACATTGTTACTACTTACAACTAGTTTAAAGACTAAGCGCGCATAATGTATATGTAAAACAAGCTCTTATAACTCAGTTGGTTAGAGTGTGGTGCTTATACGATAGTATACTTGAGTGAGTTCATTCTCACAAAGGCACGCCAAAGTCGCGGGATCGAGACCCGCTAAGAGCATATTAATTTTTACATACGCACCCCATATGTAAAAATTAATGTTAGTATATATAAATGGCTTTTCTCCAGAATACCGCTATTCTCATACCTGTCATAGCTGCATCCCTTTACGGGGGTGTGAAGATGGCGTCCATGAATTTTTATCCATCTATCGATAGTACACTGAATCATAACACGTTGTATGGGATACTAATTTTGTTGCACACGATGTTTGGTATTAATCCAATCAGTGAAGCACCACAAATATTAAAGAGATTTACATCGAGCACTTGGTTTAAGTTGGTGTCTTTATTCGTGATTTCGTTTTCCGCGACTCGAGATTTCGAAGATGCGATACTCGTACTTGTGACATTTCTTGGCTTGGTTCAACTCATGCGCACAAAAGAAGAGCGTAAAAAATACCCATACATAATAGTGTAGATGATACGCGCATCGTACCAACCCCATGATATTTACAAGTACAGGCGTATCAAAATCCGTACCACTATACTTGAAACTATATATAAAAAACCATCGGTGTCTGTAAAATCTGAAATACACGGTAACGATCGTTTACGTTTCAGATTCAGGGAAGCCATACGCGAAGCAGAAAAAATATGCGCAGAGGAAGACTCGTGTCGTGAGTGTTACGACGCGTGGTACGAAGTCGATGAACTCGAAGATTCACTCATGCGTCTCGGTGAAGAAGTTATCCAAGAGAATAGTATGAGATATGGTTCCATTTTACGACGCAATTTTAAAATGCGCATGGGTATAAAAAATATAGAAGATCATCACGTCATACCACGCCAATTTAAAAGGCATCCAGTCGTTAAGTTTCTCAGATACGATGTGAATGATGGCAAAAACATAATCATGATGCCCAGATATATAACGCCTGGACTCAGGCAAAATAGGTTAACACACCACGGTGGTCATTTAAAATACAATGCATACGTTGGAAAAGTACTCGATTCCATCGACAATCTCGAAGATCCAAAGAAAGATTTTGAATTATTCGTTGAGTTTCTCAAGAGTGCGTGTCGGTTTAGACCACAGGATGTACCTTGGAAGTGAGAGTTCTTGTTTTATGCGAAGTTTCCTCCAACATTTTTTGATATTCTTCTATCACAAAATCTTGTGGCTCCGAATCAGCGTCCATTCGTATGAGCAATATTCTTCCATCAATTTCCATGTTAGAGAATGGTCTAGGTAATACATTTTCGTTTTTATGTAATTTAAATGGCGAGTCCTTACATTTTAATATTACTACAAGTTCATCTTCCCATTGCCCGATAAAAGTTGCATTTCCCCTGAGTATCTTGTATATTTCGTTTTTATCGGGCGATAGGTCTACGTTTATTTCGTGTATGTCGTCAACTTTTTCATTTATAAGTACAGCGATTACCATCTTATGTTCACGGTACAAAAAAAATTAATAACCCTTCTCTAGGAGGTCCACGGTCGCATCCGGATATCTCTTCGAAAAGAATTGCTTGTCGTCCCAATCACTGTGTCCTATTATACTCGCATGCGATCTGTCTATGAGCATACAGTGTCTTAGATCTTTATAATAAATACGTGCACCTTCAAAAATCAAATCTTCGTGTTTCATGTCGATGTGATTATCCATGATTTCAAAATATTTCGTATATTTTTTCATATTTTCAACGTGAATTAGATAACATTTAGTGCTAGATATCCATTTTACGAGTTCCAACCCACTTCTATTTTTTTCCGATGCGGGGTATCGCGATAGGCAATGAAAAAAGCATAATTCGAAGTTATCACCCAATTCGTTTATCACTTCTTGAACTTCATCAAAAAATTTGTGGTGTGTGATGATGACATTATCTTCAAACACGAGTGCATATTTTTCTTTGGATTTGAAACATCTATCGTATATGTTCATGTGACCTGCATAACAACCTATGGCTCCTAAATTAAAATATGTGATGTTTGGTCTCACCGCGTTTTTATCGTAATATAATTTGAGAGCTTGTCTGTAATATTTAGGTTCTACGAATTTAGAAAACTTTTTTGCGGATTCGGGTGTTCGAGTATCGGGTCCCTGTACTATTTCTAAAGGTACGGTGTGATCGTATGTGTCTATGAAATTACGTGCACGTTTTTCATTGGGGTCAGTGGTCAACATGTATGACTTATATTCTACACGAGGTGCATTTAATATATGTTTTGTGAGTATAAGTATAGCGATTAGAAATATTACAATAAACATGCTTAATTTATATATATAAAATTATATGCGCAGAGATGCGATGAAATTCATAGAAGTTTTCGTTTGAGCCCAAAAATAATATTCGCATAACGCGGCCTGAATAGACGGACACGGTATACCTGCGTGCATACAATGAATAGAAAAGGTCTTCGCATAGAGTGCAGTCTCTTGTAAGACCTCATATGGGTTTGATTCTTTGAACATGTCACACTCGAGCGCACTCGATTCTATGCAACTTTTAAGTTGTGGACACGCTCGCGTGGCTTCGATGTATACCATCGCATACATAAAACGCACGGTTTGTAACGCGACCAAATTGTCGGTAAATTTGTTGAACACTTGTGACGTTTCAGTCAACTTCAAATCTCTACTCATTGAGCGTGCGTTTGCGTTTGACTGCAATATGGGCACACACACACCCGTATTTAATGCCTGAATAGAGCACCACGTGGATCTCAAATTTTCGTGTGCGATGTCTTCGTACTGTGGTGCGGTATACATTCGATTTATAGTGTGTTTTAAAATTGGACCATTTACATCAGTTTTTCGTAGTTCATTCAGTATGTTTATGATTGATGCATCTTGATTGAAATATGCATAGATATCTGCGTACACTTGATATAATGTACATTCCATTGCTTCGTGTACGGATTTAATCAAGTGACCAGAACCCGGATCCTCGCCAACGTGTGTGAGTTTTTTAGCGAATGTTCGAAAGAAAATTTCTTGTGCGTCGACGATGTCTTTCGGACCATCTATGATCAAAAGTTTATCGGATACACCACCAGCCATGTAGTGTATACCCTTGTCTTTGCATTTTTCCGCGTGTAATTCACTCGTCTTGAAATTTTCCATGTTCATGTTTACGATGGTGTCTTCTTTGTCGCACCATTCAATGAGTTGATCCATGGTTCGTTCGTGTTCGTAGTCATCCGGATTTACAAACGTCGCGATGGTTCGCGGCATATCCATGTTTACAGTCAGATCCGCAACGTTTGGATACATTTTTACATTTTTAAATGGTTTGAGTGAGGTTTTATACTTATCGTGTACGTGTACACTTTTGAATTGTTGCATATCACGTATAACCTTAAGGCTATCCGGATTCACACCGATGATACCATATGAAGCCATATTTGTTCCTGCCTATCATTCGGTTCTATCTTTTATATTACTTCCACCCGTACATCGACATGTCCGATTGTTCACACCATGGATATACTTCTTCGTATCCCATGAAATTGTACGCTTTCATACCATCTTTTTTGCACTCGCGACATATGTGTATGTTATCATCTATGATCGTCTTTATAGCGAGTGAACGACAAATATCGACTTTGCTTATTTCTAAATCAGTGTAACTGTTCGTCATCACGAGATCATCGAAGATGCCTTCAAAATGGCGATTGAGCCACGCTTCAGTTTTAGTTCGAGCCGCATCTTGTCTTCCAGTTACTGCGTAAATCTTTTTATATTTGGATTTAAGTTTAACCATACCAATTTGAGATCTAACGATGGGTTGAATTTTATAAAAATCTTCGGATTGATAGAACTCTTCAACCATTTTAGATGATTCACTTTCAGTGATATTAAACATTGTTTTGTATACGTATTCATACCTTTGGTTAGATGCCGGCATTTTCAAACCACGCCATTTAGCCATTGGCTTTACGAAAGGCATGAGCACTTCATCTATATCTATCGCAATTTTCTGCATATATTATAACATCACTCGTAATCTCTAAATGCGATTCCCACCGGAAATCTAGGTACACCGAGTTCAGTGAGATTCTGGTATTTTACCGTGAGCATCTTGTTCATATACTTCGAACTATTTTTGAACATATCCCGTCGTTTTTCTTGGGTTCCTTCCGGTCTCACGGTAAACCCATGTCCATCTTCAGTGATACACTCCCACACGGGCGTTCCCACATCCTTACCCATGCACTCTCTTACACCGACGACCATGTATTCGTCCGTCTTAAAATCCTTGTGCTTCAATAGGTAATTACTTCTTTTGCCGATTTCATAGATACTCGACGCTTCTCGTATCATGGTCCCCTCATAACCAGCGTCTACGTACGCCTTATGAACTGCATCGAGATCACTTTTTGATTTTACCCATTTTGTTTCCACGGTGACCCTATATATGCGTTCGTCGAATGTGAGATTTGGTCGATTCGTGTCGAAGTAATCAAACACATGAAATTCCAATGATTTTGGGTTTGTCTTGAATAAACTCGTGATTTCCTCGAAACTTTTAGACGGATTGTAACACTCCCCGTCTAAGTATTCTCCATCTTTGAGTCCTATACCTAGGTACTCGGTTCCTGGTACAATCTTACCCGTTCTCGATATACCACCTTTGTTAGACACGAGAAGTCGAACACCGTCTATTTTTGGTTGTACATAAAATGGTTCAGATATGTACTTATGTCTATCTTCCCATTTATTCGCCAACATAGGAAGAATAGGTATCTGCTTTTGATTCTCCCACATCGTCTTTGCACGTTTAAGAGCGCTATCATATCCAAGCTTGACGTCAATTATAGAAATAGATTCTTTCCCACCGACCAGACCGGTCTTTTTTATGATACGGGCCGTTCCATCAGACACACTTTCCACACTTATATCAAAGTACCTCTGTCTGCCGTTTTTATCGGTTTTAAAAATTGTTTCCATTATATTAAGGGTAGATATGATTCCGGTCGTAAATTACGAGCGTTTGGAGCGACTTAAGCCTCCCCCACCTACGAATATTCCATTGAATGCGAATACTGCGTGTATATTTATAATAATATTAGCTGTTATTGGTTTATATAAAAGAAGTGTGGATGTTAGTCAATCGAGGTCACGACGTTATACTTGAGACACTCTTCAACATTTAGATAGATATCCTTTTTCATGAGTTTCTTGAACTCCTTTTCTGGAATTTCAGTCTTCTCGAGGTAGACCTTTGTGATCATGTCCATAAACTTGGAGCACGAGTCCATTTCATTTTTAAGATCTTCAAACTTGCCCCAGAAACCATTCGTAGACAATTGATGAATGAGAACGTGCGCGTTCTTACCCATGCGGCGTTCATGTCCACCAAGCAAAATGAAGGACGCAGCACTACAGCATGCACCTTGTGCGATGGTGATGACCTTCACGCGTGATTTTTCGATCACGTTCATCGCACTGAGACCAGCAAACATTTCACCACCATCACTGCATATGTTAATTCTAATTTCCGGTTTAAATCCCGGGAAGTCGATAGACTGCTTAAGCAACTTATTTTCAAGCTTTTTGAATTCTTCAGTAAATTCCAAAATATCGTCCGTCGTCACGTCACTGTAGAAGAACATTTCATTACCAATGATGCGCGTCGTCTTAAATTCATCATCACCGGTTGCGAGTGGTAAGATAGTCGGAGTTGGCATCTTTTGTTAATCGCGTCGATATGTTTTAAGTTACTTTTTGTACTTTTTAAATGCAGACCCACTCGATGAGATTTTAGGTTTTTTTACGTATTTTTTGAATGCAGAACGTTTGGATGAGATAACCTTCGGTTTTGGGGATACGGCAAATTGTACAACACTCTTCATTATGGTTTTCATTTGATTGTTAAACTCTTGACGTACACTGGTTACCAACCCAGATACGGTACGCTTACTCGTAGCTGTGCTGTTGTTGCTATTGCTATTGCTCATTTGTATACTCTTTTATTTTTTTCTTGATTTGTGATACTTCACGCGGTTTCAGTTTATTACCAATCGATAAATGATTTATAACATCAAAATCTTGTGGAGTAAGTTTATAATGGGTGTACATCTCCAAGTTGTTTTCTATGGCATATTTTCGTAGGAGATATAATTCTTGGTGACTCTTGCACCCAGATCTAAGTTTTATATTATTGTATTTCTGACTTCGCATCTTATAATTTCCAAACTTAGTCCAAAAACTACCCGGTCTGAGTGTTGATGCGTTCAGTTTTTTGCCTAAATTTGTTCTGGGTATGTTTATCACTGCATTTTCAAAATATAACATAGAACTCCAATGTCCCTGATATATACTCGTATCGAATAGATCGGCATCGGATAACGAATATGCTATATTTTTGTAATTAACGTCGTTTGAGTCTAGATAGTTTTCGTGTATAACACCCCACACGTGTCCATGTTCCGAACTCAGATCGGATATTTTCGTGTGAGAGTCATCACATAATACTAAAGATGCCAATTCTTTTGGTTCTATGAAATGATCTTTTTCATCGGAACAATTCATATAATCAAAAAAGTTGTGCAAGTTGCCTTTACATTTTTTAGCGATCGCGAGTGATCGTTCATTGTTGTTCAAATCGAGGGTTGCGATTTGTTCTGGTGTTCTCTTTGGTACGAGTATGAGCTCGAAGTTTGGTAATAAATATACACTATTAGATGAAACTATGAACGGCTTTTTAGTAAGCCTATCACCTTCGGATACACGCTCTATTAGTTGTCTTTGAACCAGAACTTCATGTCTATAGTCGTCTAGTATCAGGTGCACGTTCGATTCTTTTAATTCTTCCAACACCTTGAAGTTGTCCGCGACTTCTATACTATTCGTTTCATCTAAGACTGAATTTATTATAAAACTTTTACCCGTGCCGGATGCACCGCATATCATGACGTTTTTTCCATCTTTTATATGTGATTTTAAAATGTCGATTTCTTTTTTATGGAGCGTATAACCCGTACTCTTTTTTTGTTTTACTATTTTAACGAAAGCGTCCATGCCTGAAAATAAGAACGATGATCTCGCTAATCAGGCTATAGATATTATTTTTGAAAATGATGCGCTTCAGACTCGGGTGATAGATCCTATAAAAAGGAAAGCGATTCCTTACTTACTATGTTTTGGTATCTTTAATTTAATATTGTTTATTTTAGTCGCTTTCATAGCAAAACGTGTGTTCACTTATTCTTCGTCTTCTTGATTATCTTCGGTGCCAACTTCGAGATCGACATCCACAGGTTTGACCGGTTTAGTTACTAGTTCGATTGCTTTGGATGTACGATTACGAATGCCAGTCTTCTTGAATGGATCCACTATACCCCGCTTGCCGGGCATCACACGCCCGCGCAATTCATCGAGTTCTTCTTTCAGTTCTTCTTCAGTCATATTTCTTTGATTCGGATCTTTTAGGAGACTCATGATGGAGTATTCTTTTATAGCCTTGAATGGAAGTATCGGATGGACGTGTAGTATTTCTGGTTTTGTGAATATGTTATCATCTGGGAACTCTCGGTCGAACGAAGTTAATATCTTCTTTGGTATGGGTGGACTTTGTTCGATGAGTCTGTCCATCTCTTGTTGACAGTCGTGGACCATGTCGCTACCATCGAGTGTTCTATTCACCAATGGAAGGTTTAGTTCAAGTCTGATTTTACGCGACAATTTACCATACAGTTGTGACGCGGATCGATGACTTTCCATCAATTCATTTATTTTGAGAAACTGCATGATAGTCGCGATAATACCCGCGATGAGATTAAGACCACCGATGATCGATGGTACGGCTGAGCGAATACTCATGGGAAATTGTTCCTGTGCAAAATTCGCAGTGCCCGTGATGGTTGAAAGCACGATCACGGGAAGCGTAAAACGCATACTGAGTTTTTGAAACATCAAAAATGATTGGTAGTTCATGTATCTATAACAGGCGGCCGCTTCACCCCATTCCTTGAGGACCTTTTCCTGTTGTGTGTGCCACTGTTTGGGTGCGTCGGACTTTTCGATATCCTTTGGAAATCCTTCGATTGAATTCGCTTTAATAATTTCTTGCTCCATATTAATAGATGAACATTATATTCTTCATCCACCTCGTATTATTCATGGCGGTGCTCATCGTTCCATTTCTGAAAAATACGCAGTTACTTGAAATGTATAGCATACTCATACCGTTCATATTTTATCATTGGTCCGTAAACGATGATACGTGTGCACTCACACAAATGGAAATGTACGTCACGGGTAACGCAAAAGAGGAAACCTTCTTTGGTAGAATCGTGGGACCCATATATAAGATGGACGACACCGATGCGAATAAACTTTTGAAAACGGTCATGTTTACGTTGTGGCTTCTCGTACAGTATAGATTAGGTAGAATAGATATTGCCTAAGTGAAACAAAGACATATATCGATTAACACACAAAATGCCTTCTTATGCTCCAGTTTACGATTACCGTTGGGGTTCGGGAACCAACCTGGTCACCGATCGATCCATCTTACACGGTGCCCGAAAATTCTTAATCGTAAACGGGAAAAAGAATGAAATTAATCACGTACCCCGAGTCGGTGACCACGGAATCCACGGTGGTGTGCTGCAGATCATGCGTGGTCAGAGAGTCATCAATTATCATTAGAAAGAAGAGAAGCGCACGTGTAATTTATATTCTCACTATATAACAGATGAACGCAAAGACTAAACACACAGCCATGCTCATAACGATATTCGTGTTGTTGCTCGTGATTTTGTACACGCTCACTAAGCCTCAGCCCGTCAGACGCGTACACACCCGAGAGCGCGTCGCCGTACCGGTTCAAATTCCCGTAGAGCGTGAATTTAGAGCGCCACCAATCAAGGAGTATAAACCACAACGCGTCCAACAGATGGGTGTGCTGCTCGGTGAGAACAACGAAACATTACCCTTGTACGGCAAGGAAGTGAGAGGAAGACGGGATAGATATCATTACTATACGGTAACACCCGGGGATCAAATGTACTCTCTTCCAGTGAGTTTGGGTGAAAGAGACTGCATGGATGACATGGGTTGTCAAGAGATTTACGGTAACGAGACCGTAAACATATTGGGACAATCGGGTGATTATGCCGCGAAATTGTATAGAACGGATAACTTTTTCTAATCAGTCTTTTCTTCTGATTTTGGTATCATGCTTAGGGCCCTGTGATATGTGTCATATGTAACGAGGCAACTCAGTACAATACACGCCGCGAGTGATCCGTAGCCGACTGGTTTCATTGGCACCGGAACCCACCATCCTATGAACTTTTTGCGCATAACATTTGTTATCATGATGCAACAACAAAGTATCGATAATGCAGACACGGAATAGTGTTTATTTCTATCGAATGGCACCGTTGGACTCCACGCGTCTTGACCTGGAAATACATTTATACCGAGTACATTCAATAGAGGTAGAATCAATGCTGGTAACATCTATTATTTACATATATTTTATATTTAACCCGAAGCGCCTTTTCATTAATAAAATTGAATCACGCATGTTTGGTTCACTCCATAGGAGCCACCTGGACCAAAATCCCGCAGTCTTCAAACCCGAGATTCCCCAATCCTCGAGTTTGCTCTTACTCACTTTAGACATTCTCTGGTGTACCTTTTGTGGGTCACTAAATTTTCGTGTATCTCCACCACCGTGTCGTAATACATAGAGACGCATGCGCATGGGATTTTTGTGTATGGTATAGTCAGTGTATCCCTTGCCACCGAAGTCCACGTGGTCTCCGTCCGGAAAGGTCACCCTGTACTTCTTTTCACGGATCGGACTTTTTCTGAGAATGACTCTCATTATTATTTACTTCCGAAAAAGTTTTGAAAAAAAAATAAATTTTTAAAAACTTTTTTCTTTCAAAAGAAAGTGAAAAAAATATTTTTTTTATTTTTAAAAAATTTTACTAGAAAACAAAAAAATAAAAAAAAATAAAAATTTCAAAACTTTTTTCTTTCAAAAGAAAGTGAAAAAAATAAAAATTTTTTTATTCGTTTTCGAGAAGACCACCGAATAAATTTAGTATATCTGCGAAATAATCGAACGACGCACCCACAAAATTACCTTCATAGTTCCGTCTCAGTATGTTATTGGTATCATACACGACGAAAAGTGCAAACAGAGGCACGACGAGTTCCGAGTATCTCTTACCGGAGAAGAGCCTCAACAAAATCAAACCCACGAGTGCGACGAACAAAACGGATCCGAGCGATCGAAGGTCGTATCCGAGGGTATACGTGATCACACCGAGCGTAAACATGGCGATGAAAATGGACACCGCATCGAGCAAAGCTTCCTTCGCGTTTTTCTTACCACGCGTACCCAAGAACATACCGGCGACGGCAGACATGGCCGTGAAAAGCATGAATCGCGTGATTATATTCCTCGTAAACGCAAACATGAGAAGCGCGATGAACCACGCGATCATGTATGTGAGTGCATTTTTGGCGAACGCTTCGCTCATATTTGGATCATCTATGGTAGCCTTCGCAAAGCCGTATGTCACGAGTGACTGGAATATCAAGTTTGCGAAAACCTTGGATAGAAACATTCTATTAATATACACACGTAAATTAATTTACTTTTTCAAGAGTGCGTAGTGATGGTACAAGTGGATGCCGTTGATGTACAAACCTATCGACAGTGGTATCAAGAGGACTGGACGCTTTCTGTATATGGCTGGGAGCGCCGCGATCACGGTGAGAAGAACAATCGAAAAGTAGATGACTGGTGGCGCGATCAAACCAGTCTGTGTCCGGGTGAGACCCATGAAGAAACGTTTGTCGAGCGTATCGACTTCTTCGGTTGGTTCTGGTGCGTAGTATTCTTTTCCTTTATAACCTGGCATTTATTATATATGGAGAAAATAATGAAATACCTCCTGATACCCATCGTATTCATCGCGTTTGATTACTTCAAGAACCCCATAGACCGCCTGTATTTTCATAAACCACTCAGACCACTCGTGGGTATCAGAAATACACTATTGGATATGTTGTTATATAAACCGTTCTATCATCCAAATGATTTCAACGACTTGTGGATCCTCAAGTTATATCACAGGGAAATGCTCGATTCCGTGTATTCTGGTATGAAGAACGCTAAAAAGTATTACTTTCACGATGATGACAAATGGTTCGATGAGACCGAAAAATATTACTATTATAAACTCGAGGATTTTCCACTCATAAAAAGTAGGATGGACAAGATTCCGTGCGTCGTGGGTGGTATGATAGCTGTGATGGAAGGTCCGATGCACATACCACCACATCGAGCGGAGCATAACTTATACTTGCGATACCATCTCACACTCGAAGGTACGAGCACACTCACGACTGAATATGAGACACACGAACATAAAGCCGGTGAACACATGATTTTCGATCATTCGAGGTATCATAAAGTTGAGAAGACCACGGATGATAGACGGATCGTTTTGATTCTAGATATTAAAAGATTCTAATCTAATAGGTGATGCCTACACACAGCTTCATATAATTCGGGACCACCCACGAGCTCCACTTCATCAGTGTCTACGGTACGTTTCGTAAACGGACCAGACGTTCCATCCTTACACCTCATACACAACGCAGACAATTTCGTGACGTCGTCCGACATGGGTATACAATCTAATATTTCACCAAACTTTTCTTGTTTGTAATCGGCGTCTAACCCCGCCACGATCACAGTCTTCTTGAGAAAGAGACACATGTGTATAAAATCCTTGAGTCTAGTAAAAAATTGCGCCTCATCTATGGCGACGACTTCCGAGGCACAAAAGTTCTCATCGAGAAGGGTGTCTGCGAGCTGATTCACTTTTATACAATTGAAGTCCACATCATCGTGTGTATGAATCACGTGATCATTTGATCTCGTGTCCTTCATTGAGTTTATGACTGAGATTCTTTTACCCATGACTTTGTATCTCTTAAGACGTCGAATTAACTCCGACGTCTTACCAGAAAACATATTCCCTGTGATTATCTCGAGACTCATCTTAGTTCTTTTAGTATTTTTGTGTTTAAATAACTTCCTAAGTGATGCGCATCTCACGCGCAATAAAAATTTCGGTATATAATTTATGACGAAGATCATCACAGCAAATTTTTTGTTATGGAAGTCCATGGATTTACAGACCAATTCGAGGACAAAGAGACCTCGACGCAAAATAGTGACTTGCAATTGCCCAATGTGTTTCGATAAGTGTGAATACTATTGCCCCGAGACGGATTCATACAAGAAATGTAGACGCTGTGATGGATGTCGCATCAAATTGAATACGAGCGATTACGATTGGTTAGATTAAATTATGTGTAGTAATTAAGATGACCCTCACTGATCAGGAAATATCTAAGAAAGTTCGAGAACTGCGTCGAACGAAGGGTCCAGTATACGCACCCCTTACATATTTCAGAGGGCTCAAGACACTCAAGGACGTAGAAACTAGATACATGAAAATGAAAAAGAAAACATACACGAAATTCTCTACCGATAAGAACGTGAAAACGCGCACCTCCTCGTACACGAAACGATTCCGCGAAAAGTACCCGAACGCGAAGTCCCTTCCAGAAATTGCGAAGGCGACGAAGATACCATTGAAGACACTGAGAACCGTGTACGATCGAGGACTCGCCGCGTGGAGAACCGGACACCGACCGGGTGCTTCTCCACAGGCGTGGGCATATGCGAGAGTGCATAGTTTTGTGATGAAAGGGAAAACGTATTACACAGCGGATAAAGATTTAACCAGTTCTGCGTCTTAATGTACCCCTGCGTTCATAAGTTGCAAGTTTATTTCTATTAGTTGCTGCTGCATCTACCTTTTTAATTATTTCGTTTGCGGTTAGTTTTCCGTTATCGTATTGTTTGAGATAACCATTTACGAATACGTTATTTAGTTTTCGTTTTCGTATTTGCATCTCTAATTTTTCTCGAGCCGTGTTATTTTCCCATGTTACTCTTTTTTTAGGCATCGAAGGTCTCTGCTTAGCTGGTCTGGGTGGGAGTGTCACTTTACTACCTGGTGTAGCTGACCGTTCAGTATTGTTACCCGATTGGGTATTGTTCATCATAGGTGGTGTATTTAAAATTGTACTAAATCCATAAATGGTCAGACCACTCTTAGCATTTTTAGCTCCAAGTTTACTTACATTTTCTATAAATAGTTTCGGGGATTGTCCAAATAGATGACGTTGTACATATCCAGACATACCAACAAATGCACCATCAAATGTAGCTCCACAAATATTTTTATTAAGTTGTTTTTCTATCGCCGATACTACTAAAATTTGCATTAAATCACCAAACAACTTTGATATTTTATCACCCGGTGTGTTTGAATTTCCGGCATTAGCTTTTTTAACACTCGTTTTAATTTCTTTACCATTTAAGAGGTATTTAAATCCGGAATTTTCTTCCTTCATTTCTATTTTGATCACGCCACCAAAATTAAATGTAAATTTTTGAAGATTAAACCTAGTTGATGGTATTTCATTAGAATTGAATAGTTTTGTTTGTAAAATGTCTATCAAACCACCGGGTTTACCCATACCACCCCTCGTTTTATTCTGACCTCTACCTGGATCGAGTAAATTTGGTAGAGTAACGAATCGTTTAACAAATTTTTGTTCTTTTGTACCACCTTGTGCTACATATACAGAATTATCTATAAGTTTAGAGAAACTATTAAGGCTACTTTCTGAATCTATGCACAAATGTATCGTATTAGCACCTGGTTTTCTGAGTCTGGATATACTACGGCCAATGTCGCGTTTTGGTATATGTATACGTTTACCGGATTTCCATAGATCTGCAAAGTGATCTTTGTGTTTCCGTTCCATTTCACCTGCAATTGTTATATCAACTTGTTGTTTATTTGTGTATTTTATTATTTCATATTTTAAGAGTTTTTTTACCAATTCGGATTCTTTATTGAATTTTACATTCTTGTTATCTGTAAGTCGTTTTGCTATATCACCTTCTAAAAAACTGGAAAATCCATATTGATCTTTAGTCAATAGATCATCATGTTTAAGATCTCCCCATATCATAAGCAGAAAATCGTGAACTACATCTTTTTCATTAAAATTATATGTAGTTTTTTTAACTGTGAATGATCTTTTAATGAGTACGTTAAGTTTTCCTTTAAGAAGGGATTTAGTTTTTTTGAGGTTTTTGGGTATTATTTGTTGGGTACCTGGGACGTTTTTCTGTGCACTTATCATGGCGACAGCAATTGTTCTTTTGTTTTTATTAGTTTGTTCATTTCTCAATTTAGCCAATTGTTCAAAAGTAACCTTTGGTCTATAATTTTTTTTAACTGTTTTTCTTATTTTATTGGGATCGTTATACGTTATTCCTACTTCATGTGCAAATTCTATTGCCGTTTTAATTGGTATTTTCATGGGACTTATCCCCGATTCTAGTTGTTTCTTACCCAATAGTAAACGCTGACTTTTAGTAAGACCATTGTTACTTGCTTTTGATTTAGGTGCGGTCTTTGTCTTGACCGCGGTCTTTGTCTTGGTCGCGGTCTTTGTCTTGGCCGCGGTCTTTGTTTTGGGTGGTATAGTTCTACCTGGCGTTTTTCGTGTGTCTTCTGGTGAGAACTTACTAGCCTGTGTTCTAATTCTACTTGTTGCAGTTCTACCAGACATCTTAAATTAAACACACAAAAAAATGCCTAAGTCATGTTTACCACCATGAATAATCAATCGACTCAATCAAAGATGAACTCTCAATCTATCGCTACCTACATCGCCAACCTTGAAAAGGAGAACGCCGAACTCAAAGAGCGTCTCCGCAAATGCGAAGAAGAGAAATCCATCCTAGAATACGAAACAATGCTTCACTACGCTGAAGTGAGTGACAACG